>CESU01055577.1_pt1 | contig 18263 bp, 10 predicted proteins | sample 531141 | NCBI WGS metagenome assembly CESU01 (sample SAMEA2621401, study PRJEB7988) | marine metagenome | isolation source: saline water (ENVO:00002010), including
GTACGCATCCAATCCTTGCTTGAGCAAGATGATCTTGAAAGTATCCGCTCTGACGTTCGTTCAGCAATGGATGAATTTCGCACATTAACTCAAGAAGAAGTTCGCAAACAACGTGAAAACTGGACTCCGAAGGAGGGCAGTACCACCGAAACGTTTGAGTATGTAGCCGCGCCAGAGGAAGCCCTGTTTGAGGAAATAGTCACTCAATTCAAAACCCGGGAAAAAGTTTGGCGAAAGCTAGTAGCAGATGAGCAGCGAGCCAACCAGGAGAACAAGGCTGCCATGCTCGAAAGACTTCGGCAGACCATCCAAGAAGAGGAGAACATCGGCGCAGCATTTGCCGTGTTCAACGAAGTCCGCGAGGAGTGGACAAAGGTTGGTGAAGTCCCTGGAGATCGGCACAAAGAGATCCACGACCAATATTACCGATTGCAAGATGAGTTCTTCTACAACATCAACATATACAAAGAACTCAAGGATCATGACCTGAAGGTCAACCAAAAGAAGAAAGAGGACTTGCTCGTGGCAGCAAAAGCAATCGGAGCCATTGAAACTTTGAAAGACCGTCAACAAGAAGCCCGCCAGTTACAAAAACAGTGGTTGGATGTTGGACCCTCATCGCGGGACAATTACAAGGAGATGGCAGATGAATTCTTTGGAATCATCCGTCCCGTTTTTGAAGAAGTCAAAGAGCACTATCAGCAGGTCAAGGCAACGTTCTTAGGACAAGCTGAAAAGAAGACAGCACTGATCGAACAACTCAGAGCAGTTGTTGCAGAAGAAGTCGCATCAAGTCATGATGCCTGGCAAGCGGCTACTGCAAAAGCCATCGCTTTGCAACAAGAATGGAAAACCACAGGTTTTGCCGGCAAGGATCAAAACGAGGTTTTATGGGCACAATTTCGCGAGTTAGCTGACGTTTTCTTCGCGAAGAAGCAACTATTCTACGACGACCAAAAGGAATCAACGAAAGGCTTCAAGACGGAGAAATTAGAGCTGATTGAAAAGGCCCAGAAATTAGCGGAAAACACCAACTGGAAAGAGACAGCTCCACAGATGATGGATCTCCAGAAGGCGTGGAAAAACGTAGGAGCTTGTTCGCCGCGAGAAGAGCAAAAACTCTGGATCAAATTCCGCAAAATTCAAGACAACTTTTTTAAGGCACGAAAAGCCGAAATGGCCGGTCGAATTGAAGAGGAAAAAAAGAACTTGACGGCGAAAAAAGTCCTGATTGACGAAATCAAAGCCTTTGAACTTTCGGACAAGCGAAAAGAAGACTTGGAAACGCTGAAATCATTCTCAGAACGATGGAACGCAATCGGTTTCATCCCAAGAAAGTCACTTGATTCCATCATGAATGCCTACCGGGCGACAATGGATGTTCATTATGATGCTTTGAGCGCACAGAAATCTGAGCGTGCGATGGAAACGTACAAGCAACGCATTGATCACCTCGTCAGCTCGGATATCCAGAACATTCGCAGAGAACAACGCATCCTTCGTGAAAAGGTGGATCGAATCAAAAGCCGGGTAACCAAAACGGAAGAGAATATCGAACGTTTTACGGGCAAAGGAGCAGAAACAATCCGTGCTCAGTACGAAACGTCAATGGACGCCGATCGGAACGAAATGGATGACATTAAGGCGAAATTGATTCTTTTGCGAAATGCAGCGAAAAAAGCGGAAGAAGAAAATACGCCTGACTCACCCGACGCTGTCGGGTAATAACCGACACGTATACCCTTCTGATTTAAGCCACCGCAAGTAAGGCTCCAACAGCGGTAAAAGGCGTTCTTTGGCTTTCTCGGAATCGTGAAATACCACGATGGCTCCGGGACGCGTGTTGGAGAGCAGCTCACCAAAACAGTCCTCTGCAGACTTGCTGTCATCAAAATCACCGCTCAGTACATCCCACATAATGATGTTTGTCTTATGCTTCAACGCTGCGGCCTGAGACCGAGTAATGCGGCCATACGGCGGACGAAACCATTTGGAATTCGTCAAGGCTTGGCATAATCTGTAGCTCTTGAGGTATGTAAAATTTGACGTTTTCCATCCGGACTCATGGGCGTATGTGTGATTGCCTATTGCATGTCCCCCTTTTTGAATCTGCCCTATCACTTCGGGATATTTTTCGATATTTTTTCCAACACAAAAAAAGGTGGCCGGCGCACCATTTCGAGAGAGAATATCGAGCACTCGTTTGGTGATTGTGGGATGAGGCCCATCATCAAAAGTTAAATAAACCGCCGGAACTCCTTCCACATCAGTGGGCCCAGACCACATCAATTGTGAAGCCATGGCTTTGACGATCGGAGGTGTTTTGATCAAATACACGCTGCAAAGATATTCGGTACGGACATTTTATGCCTGTATTCACGGAGTACCTTTACCGCGAATAGTTTGACACCCATGGAATACGATTTTCAAGCCATCGAAAAGCGCTGGAAGGCGCAATGGAAGTCCACTGATGCTTACCGCGTCGAGGAGGATCCAAACCGAACCAAATACTATGTCCTCGACATGTTTCCATACCCATCGGGTGCGGGGCTTCATGTTGGACATCCGTTGGGCTATATAGCGAGCGACGTTTTTGCTAGGTACAAGCGGCACCAAGGGTTTAATGTGCTTCACCCTATGGGATACGATAGTTTTGGTCTTCCCGCTGAGCAGTACGCTATCCAGACAGGACAGCATCCGGCCATTACCACGGAAACAAATATTAAACGATACCGTGAGCAACTTGAGCAACTAGGCTTTTGCTATGATTGGTCACGTGAAGTGCGGACTAGCGACCCAAAATATTACCGCTGGACCCAGTGGATATTTTCGCAACTCTTCGAGTCGTGGTACGATATCGCCGCTGATCGCGCGCGTCCCATTTCCGAATTGGTCCAAGCCCTTGAGTCAGCAGGTCTTCATGAAATCAAGCCTTCGTGTGACGCCAAATGGTGGGAAAACCTGCCTTTAGAAATCCGTGTCAAGTGGGGTGAGGGCTTCACAGGAGACCTCAAATCTAGCCAATGGCTTGATGCCTCAGAAGATGAGAAATCTCAAATTCTCATGCAATTTCGTCTGGCCTACCTAGCGGATAGTGAAGTCAACTGGTGCTCAGCACTCGGAACAGTTTTAGCCAATGATGAGGTCAAAGATGGCTTGAGCGAACGCGGTGGGCATCCGGTTCAACGCAAACGTATGCGCCAATGGATAATGCGCATTTCCGCCTATGCCAAGCGACTTCTCGACGATCTGGAAACGCTGGATTGGACCGAGAGTATCAAGGAAGCCCAACGCAATTGGATCGGTCAAAGTCAAGGAGCTGAAGTTCAATTCGATATCGCCGAAACAAATCACAAATTGGATGTCTTCACGACCCGACCGGATACGATTTACGGGGTGAGCTTCATGGTTTTGGCCCCAGAACATCCCCTTGTTCTTGAGATCACCTCACCCGCCCACCAAGAATCCATCAACCAGTATCAACATGCAGCATCGCTAAAGTCCGAGCGAGAACGGCAAGGAGCTGGTGATCAGAGTGTAACAGGCTGCGACACCGGGGCATTTGCCCTTCATCCCATGACCGGCAAAAAATTGCCCATTTGGATTGCTGATTATGTGCTAGCGGGTTACGGAACAGGAGCCATCATGGCCGTGCCAGCAGGAGATGAGCGCGATTGGAAATTTGCCAAAAATTTTGGCTTGGACATCCCTGCCATATTTGATGGAAAGGATACTGCTGAATCTGTTTTTACAGAGAAAACCGCGAAGCTTTGCAACTCCGAATCACTGAATGGACTGAGCGGTCAAAAAGCCATTCCAATAGCCATTTCAATGCTTGAAGCAAAAGGCGTTGGCTCCAAGCAAATAAACTACCGCCTTCGCGATGCCGTTTTCAGTCGTCAGCGCTATTGGGGCGAACCGTTTCCAGTCTGTTACGAAAACGAAATTCCCCGGCTCGTTCAAAGCGAACAAGTGACGCTGCCAGATGTCGATGCATACTTGCCCACCGAAGATGGTGAACCTCCACTCGCGCGTGCCAAAAGGGAGGCTTGGAATGTGTTTGAAGGAGACCGAATGGAGTTCAATACCATGCCCGGTTGGGCAGGATCAAGTTGGTACTTCCTGCGGTATATGGACCCAGGAAATGAGACGGTTTTTTGTAGCCGTGAAAAATCAGATTATTGGGGCCAAGTAGATTTGTACATTGGGGGCGCCGAACACACCACAGGCCACCTTCTTTACTCACGATTTTGGACGAAGTTTTTGTTTGATCATGACTGGATTGGATTCAATGAACCGTTCAAACAGATGATCAATCAAGGAATGATTTTAGGGCGGTCTAGCTTCGTATATCGCATCCAAGGCACAAATCAATTCGTAACCTTTGAGCGCAGAAAAGAATTCCAAACCCAACGATTGCACGTGGATATCAGCTTTGTCGACGGGGATACTCTAGATACAGAAGCGTTCAAAAATTGGAGGGCCGATTATGCTGATGCCAAATTTATCTTAGGAGAGGACGGCAGTTACACATGCGGATTCGAAGTTGAAAAAATGTCCAAATCCAAGTTCAACGTTCAAACTCCGGACGACCTGGTGGAGCGTTATGGAGCAGACACCCTCCGATGTTACGAAATGTTTCTCGGTCCACTTACCCAGCACAAGCCTTGGGATACAAAAGGCATCAGCGGCGTTCACAATTTCTTGCGAAAAACACACCGTTTGTTTGCACAAGCAGATGAAGGAACACCGGACGAAAAGAGTCTGAGGATTCTCCATAAGACCATCAAAAAGGTGTCAGACGATTTGAATCGTCACGCCTTCAATACAGTCATCAGCGCATTGATGATTGGCGTCAATGAACTGCTCGACTCCAAAGGTCATCAAAAAGAATTGCTCCAACCGCTCGCCATTTTGCTCAGTCCAGTCGCGCCGCACCTTGCAGAAGAACTGTGGGAGGTATCAGGGGGAATCGATAGTGTAATGGATGCGGCCTGGCCTGAAAGCCATGATAAATGGCTTGTTTCCGACCGAGTCACTTATCCTGTTTCTTTCAATGGAAAGGTGCGTTTTCAACTCGAATTGGACGCTACGATGAATGCGAAAGAAGTCGAAGATGCCGCAATTCAACACGAGAAAACCGCAGCGCAAATTGAAGGAAAGACCATTCGAAAAGTAATAGTGGTGCCCGGAAGAATTATCAATATTGTAATTGGCTAGAATTCCCTGATGCATAAAACAAGGGTTTCGTCTTGTTTTTTATTGATTTCAGCTTGTTTTTTGTGCATATAACCCCGACTTTAGTGGAGTGTTGATTGTTCTTACACGACGGTCTTATTTCACCAAATGAATCGCCTTAGCACCTTACTCCCTCTTACAAAGCTCGTTTTTACGGCCATATTGGCCTTGAGTGTTAGTGCTCAAACGTCTCGCGCAAGCGCCATTTTAGACGGTTGTACCAATCCGTTTGCTTGCAATTATTCCACAGAAGCCACAGAAGATGACGGCTCATGTGAATACCTTTCCTGCATTGGGTGCATGAACGAGTTCGCCTGTAATTTTGATTCACTGGCCGTATACCCTGACTTGTCTTGTGAGTATTTTTCATGCGCAGGATGCACAGCGCCTTTGGCTTGCAATTATGACGACAATGCTACAGTGCCCGATGATGCATCGTGCGATTTTGAAAGCTGTGCAGGATGCACAGATTTTACCGCTTGCAATTTTGACATTGAAGCTACACTGTCGACCCCCATTTCTTGCGAATATCCACTGCCGGATTATGACTGTGAGGGGAACCCTTTCGGATGCATCAACTGCGCTCCTGTTTTCCTCTCCAATTTTATTCCCGATACTGTAGATTGCTTTTCCGATCTGCCCACGGGTTCCGATGCAGGTATCATTGCCATTGATCCTTCCAGCGGGGATACGCTGGAGGTCGGATCATTCTTAGCATCTGTTACAGACGAATATGCCTTGAATCTAGGCACTACCGCAGACGGCGCAGGATCGGACGGCGCCATTCGATTGTTTGGATTAGCCGAGCAATTGGGATTGGCGAACTCCGATTATTTCGTGGAGTCTTTTCCGCTTATGGTCTCACGCTATTCCAATGGTATAGCGGTTATTACTGGTCAAGTATCAGACATTGAAAATCCGAATCTCAAATGGAACTTACACTTGGTCTTAGAGGACTTAACTCCTGGTGATGAGTGGCTTGATGCAGATGATAGCCACGATTTTTTGACCGCATTTGGTTGCGATGCAGACACAGCCGATTGGACGACCTATCGAATGAACAATGCGCAATCCTACCTCACAGGCGCCGGCGGATATGAAGGCTCCTGGTTACAGCTGTCCCATATGCCATATTCAGAAAGCAAACGCTTTCAACTTGGTCAAGGAGGGAATGGCGTCAATTGCGATTATGGACTCGGAGGTTGGTTTGCATGGGAAGGAACTGTGCTGGGCCAATCGGTGCTCGGAATGTCGGGAGATCTTGTAATTAACCTTGGTTCCGATAACACCATCGATGTTCCTTGCGGGTCGGAATACGTTATTCAATTTTACAATGCCCTCAACCCCAATTCGGGAGACTTCACAGAAGAAATTCAATTCACTTATGCGGTTGACACAACTGCGCCTGAGATGGAAGCTACCTGCGAAAGTCTGGTTAATTTGTGCTTTGAGCCTGCCTCAGGCGTGAATCTTCCTGATCCTTGCTCATTCAACACGGACGACTGCGGCGGAGAGTTAACCACCTCCTACACGGAGCTTGTGCTGAATGGTGATCCGAATGGGGGCAACAACGATCCCTTCGAAATCGAGCGAACCTACACCGCATCAGATTGCAGTGGGAATAGCGCCACATTCGTCCAGTCCCTGGTTTATGATGGAGAAGAATGCGACGAGTCTGAAGGGGGGCTGATCAATGCCTTTCATGAGGCCGATATTGATGAATCCACTCCAACAGCGAGCGGGAAAGAAGGATTCAGCAGCCCTGGGAATCACACCGCACATCGTACGAGCACCATTGCTCCAAACCCCTCAAAAGAGAGCTCAATGCTCAAAATTTATCCACTCGGTACATTCATGACGGTCGTTCGTGTCTTCAACCTAGCCGGAATAGAAGTCTTGCCTGCCGTTAAAATCGATGCAGATCAGGGTATGGCACCCACTTGGGTTAAACTTAATGGGCAAGGTTTAGTGTCGGGTTGTTATCTAGTACGAACCGAATCGCCTGGCCAAATAGAGACATTGCGCTGGATTATTTCAAAGTAATCAAAAGGAAAATGGGTGTTGGCAGTTCTACTTCAACCCGAACTTTCGGTGTTGTACATTGCCTTTAAAATACGCCCAATGCCTATCCTATTTCGTTTCGCATTTGCCTCTTTGGCCTTCGCTTTTGGCTCCATACTTTCTGTGACTCTTGCACAAGACGAAAATTATGGTGGATTTCCATACAATCCCGACAGTGATAACAGTGGCACCATTGAAGTCAATGATTTGCTCATTTTCCTCCCCTATTACGGAGAAAATTTTAGCGTGAACGGTATTGTTCCCATTGAATACGGTGGCACCAATGCAAATTCTGCCACAGCAGCGAGGGATTCTTTGGGCCTAGGGAGTGTGCAGGATAGCGTCATCGGAGCAACGGCCTATACTTGGATGAATGGATCCGCTCGGATTCTGCAACGGTTTGCTCAAGGGTTTTCCGCTTCCGCAACGGGCAGCTTTGCCCATGCTTCAGGAATCAATGTTACCGCAAGCGGAGCATACAGCAATGCACAAAATCGTCTCACCACGGCAAGTGCCACATGCTCAAGTGCGCAAGGCGAAGGAACCACAGCGAGTGGGACCGCGTCGCATGCTCAGGGCATGATTAGCTCCGCCACAGCCCTCACAGCGCATGCCGAAGGGTACAATACGGAAGCAACTGCCAATTACAGCCATTCCGAAGGGTATGGAACCAGCGCCGAGAGTACCGCGGCTCATGCACAAGGTTACCTCACCACAGCATCCGGATTGTATTCCCATGCAGAGGGTCGCCAAAACGAAGCCTCCGGAAATTCCTCTCATGCACAAGGTCAAGCAAGCACAGCTTCAGGAGATATCGCACACGCAGAAGGATTTAACTGCACTGCATCGGGCTACGCAAGCCATGCAGGTGGGTTTGAGAGCACTGCAAGCGGATTGTACAGTCGTGCTATTGGAAGGTCATCCATTGCATCTGCTTCCAACGCATTCGCTAGTGGGTTCGGCGTCATTGCCGACCAAGAAAATAGTGCTGTTGTCGGAATGTATAATGAAACAGACCAGCCCGGAATGCTACTAGTTGTGGGCAATGGAAGCTCCTCTAATGACCGTTCAAATGCCTTTACCGTCAATGGTTCAGGCGATGCTCATGTCACTGGGAATGCCCTCATCGGAGGGGACATAAACGTCGGCGGCCATGAAGTTGCTGCTGTTTTAACGATGTTGCTCAGTACCGTAGATTCTCTTCAGAACACGGTTACCGCCTTACAAAATCAGATTGAGCTACTCAATGGTGGGGACTAAAATTCACAAAAAAAGTCCCTGGGATATGATCCCAGGGACTCCTGTGCTAACGTTCCCCGACCAGGACTCGAACCTGGAATAACGGCACCAAAAACCGGTGTGTTACCATTACACCATCGGGGAATGCCCTGCAGCCTAGCTGCCTCAGCGACGGCAAAGATAAAAAGGATTTATTGAAAACGTATGCATTCAACGCACTCTAATTATCTTGGAGCCATGGAGCAATTGCAAAACCTGATTGGAGGAGAATTTATGGGCGCTGTAAATGGAGAATGGTTAGATATTGTTGAACCTGCCACGGGCCAGGTTTACGGCCAGTTACCTCGTTCAAAAGCTCCTGATGTTGAATTGGCGGTAAAGGCCGCGTCAAAAGCGTTTCCAGTTTGGGCTGCAATGCCTTTCGAAGAGCGCGCTGAATGCCTTCGTCGCTGGGCAAAATTGATAGCCAAGCATGCTGACGCCTTGGTTCAAGCCGAATCAAAGGACAATGGAAAGCCGGTATCACTTGCACAGACTGTTGACATTCCAAGGGCGCAAAAGAACCTTGAATTCTTTGCAGGAGCAATAGAGCACTTTGCATCTGAAGCGCACATTTCTGCTGGCGCCACTCACATACACTACACACACAGAAAGCCAATCGGTATTGTCGGATGTATCTCCCCTTGGAATTTACCGCTCTACCTCTTCACTTGGAAAATTGCTCCGGCGATTGCCGCAGGAAACTGCGTCATCGCGAAGCCTTCGGAAATAACACCATTATCAGCATTCATGCTCTCCCAATGGGCCGAAGAAGCAGGACTCCCTAAAGGAGTTTTCAATGTAATCCATGGCTTGGGATCAGAGGCTGGGCAGGCCATCGTTGAGCACCCCAGAATCAAAGCCATCTCCTTTACGGGAGGGACATCAACAGGAGCACACATTGCTCGAACAACCGCGCCACAGTTTAAAAAACTCAGCCTCGAACTGGGAGGAAAAAATCCCGCAGTGATTTTTGCAGACTGCGACTTCGATAAGGCTGTGGCCACTACCATCCGGTCCTCATTTGCAAATCAAGGGCAAATCTGCCTTTGCTCTTCCCGTATCCTTATCGAAGACTCCATTTACGATCGGTTCAAGACCGCCCTCGTCGATAAAGCGCAACGCATCCAAATAGGGGATCCCGCAGAAAAAGCTACCAAAATGGGTGCCGTTGTCTCACAAGCACACCGGGATAAAATCCTCGCTAGCATTGCTCAAGCGAAAACTGAAAACGGAATTATTTTATGTGGTGGGCACCCTGCTAAAGCACCAAACGAACGATGCAAAGAAGGATACTTCGTTCAGCCCACCATCATCGAAGGGCTCGGTCCGTCATGTGGTATGAATCAAGAGGAGGTCTTCGGTCCCGTCATCACATTGCAACGTTTTCAAGACGAGAACCATGCGGTAGCGCTGGCCAATGATTCTCAGTATGGCCTGGCCGCTACAATATGGACCAATGACGTCGCAAAGGCACACCGTGTTTCTGCTGCGATCGAAAGTGGCATTGCTTGGGTCAATTGTTGGCTTGTTCGCGATTTGCGCACACCATTTGGTGGAGTTAAATCCAGTGGAGTAGGAAGAGAAGGTGGAGTTGAGGCGTTGCGGTTTTTCACGGAGCCACAGAATGTATGCTTGCCCACTCAGGCCTAAAGACCATCAAACTTTGCGGATAAAAAGAGAGTGACGAACTAGTATTCTACTTTATTTCCGTTGGTAAAAAACCAACCGAATGTCTCGTCAAACCAAGTGGCAGCGTTCCGCAAATGAGATATCATGTCCAAATAATAGAATATCAAATGTAATCTTTAAATGTCACTTTATCAACATTTCTTGTTTTAAAACCCCTTGAACCCCGTTATAAAGAATGGGCCAGACCATCGAAGTTTAGAGGCTAACCGTAACAATTCAGATGAAAGCTCTTTTTCAAACTTCGACCCTCTTTTTTGGTTTTTTTCTTTTCACAGGCTGCGTAACGCTCAAGCAGTTTGACGAATTACAGTCTGATTTCGATAAAATTCAGAATGAGAATCAGAAGCTTACACTTGGTGGGCAGGATGGAGAAATCGATCGTCGTGAGATGGCAGGTAGAATCGAAGTCTTGGAAAGGAGCCAGCTTAGTCTAGCCAGTGACACCACGCGGATTGGACGAGCACTGCGTCAGTCCATTGATGAAATAGAAAGGCTTGAAGAACTTAATGATGTCCTTACCTCAGAAAGTTCGGCACGAATGACAGCCATTAATGAAGAAAACAGAGCATTGCTTACTGACCTGAGTAGAACGCGAAGCGAGCTCCAAAAACAAGAAGATGCACTGAATGAGCTTCGTTCCAATTTAGATGTGCGCGAAAAAGAGTTGTCTGAACGTTCTCAGCGCATTGCCGAACTTGAAGGTTTGTTAGCGGCTCGTGACGCTGCTGCCGAAGCATTAAGAAGCCAACTAGCTCAAGCGCTACTCGGCTTTGCTGACAAGGGCTTATCTGTGGAGCAGAGGGATGGGAAAGTTTACGTGAGTTTGGAAGCCCAACTGCTTTTCCCTTCTGGCAGCACAGCAATCAATGCCAACGGAAAACAAGCGCTCCAAGATTTGGCTGCAGTTATCAGTCAACAGTCAAACCTAGAGATCATTGTGGAAGGGCACACAGACTCGGATCAATTGCGCTCTGCCACTATTCCAAGGAACAATTGGGAGTTGAGCGTACTGCGCTCTACCGCTGTGATCGAAATATTGAATTCCTCCGGTGTATCTCCTGACGTTTTGACGGCCGCGGGACGCAGTGAATACCATCCCCTTGATCCAAACGAAAAGGCACGAAATCGAAGAATTGAAGTGGTGCTCGCGCCCAACTTGGACGCTTTGTTTGAGCTCATTCGCTCAGACGAATAGAGGGAATATTTGCCCCATCAGTTGATTTGCATTTGAAATGCTCCTTGTGCAATGTTCATGCTCTCGCCTGTCATTCCCACGAGTGTACCCATAAAGGTGCCTACAACAAATCCACCTGAGACCGCATCGACATAAGCAATATCGACTGTAACTCCACCACCAAAATTCGTGCTGAATGCATTTGCTGCAGGATCAGCATAAGAACAAGAAGAGCCGGATGCTGCTGAGCACTGAACCTGCGCCCCAGCCACCCATCCAGCCAATGGGACTTCCATCACCAAGGCCAAACCAGCTCCCGCTAGTGTCAATCCAGAGAGGGTAATGGTCGTACCGTCGAGTTCTGCCGACAAGCCAGTCTCTGCAAGGAGTGCCGTGCCGTTCGCCTTCCACGTCAGAATGGCTTCGCACTCAGGGCAGTAATCTCCCCCGCAATCGATGTACAATTCATCACCGTCCATGAGGCCGTTTCCGCAGTTTACTCCGTCTGGACACGGACCACAAATGATGTTTGGGTTTTCGCAAGCGATGTAAATATTTGATTCATAGTTACCCCCGCAATCCACTGCGAGCTCATCACCATTCATCATACCATCACAACATGTTGGGCAAGGATCGCAATCCGGACCACCACAATCCACTGCTTGTTCGTTTCCATTCAATAATCCATCGCCACAAAGTTCGCCGCAAGCGACCCCAGTATCGCCACCGCAATCAATGCCCGCCTCACCTGGATCTTGAACACCATTAAAACTTGGATCACAGGGTCCACACTCACCTCCACAATCAACCCAGGTCTCACCGAGTAGCGCATCATACTGACCATTTTCACAAGGATCACAAGCAGGACAAATAGCCCCCCCACAATCAACCAATTCCTCGCCATTGTTCAGAATTCCGTCGTAACAGTTTTCTGGAATCAAGTTGTCGTCATTTAAGCAACCGCTGAAAACGGCAAGCATAAATACTAACGCAGACGCAAGGGTGAACTTTTGAATTTTCATTTTGGTAAATGGATTTTGACTAAGCATTTGCAAGATCATTGTCCTACTTTAGGCAGTGCAAGATAAGTTGAACACAATTACTCTCCGACCTTTTCCATCGAATCGATGCAGCTGCGAAGAAGGAGTGATAAAAAACGGCGCACAGCGTCCACTCGTATATGACCGCAGCTCAGCAATTGAATGATAGTTCATGGGTAGTTAAACCTCAGCCAAACCGAGAGGAAGTTGAGCTTCTTATGAAGAACGCAGGTCTCACTCCTTTGGTTGCTTCACTTCTGATTCAGCGTGGATTAAAACAACCCGAAGAAGTGCTGGGGTTTCTCAACCCCGCATTATCCGCCATGCATCACTCCATGCTCATGAAGGATATGTTGCCGGCTGTAAATCGGCTTCATCAGGCCATTGAAGATGAAGAGCGCATCTTGATTTACGGCGATTATGATGTAGATGGAACCACTTCCGTTGCGATGGTAGCTAGCTACCTCGAGGGAGTTGGCGGGCAAGTCGAAACCTACATTCCACACCGGTATAATGAGGGGTATGGCGTCAGCTTGGAGGGAGTGCGCTACGCCTCCGAAAATCGCTTTTCCTTGATGATCACATTGGATTGCGGAACAAAAGATTTTGAACCGCTCGCGGATGCAGCAGATCGCGGAATAGATGTAATCATTTGCGATCACCACTTGCCCGAAAGCAGTCTGCCGCAAGCCTTTGCTATTTTGAACCCCAAACGATCCGATTGCCCTTATCCGTTCAAAGAGCTCTCCGGTTGTGGAGTCGCGTTTAAACTGCTCCAATCCCTTGCACACCTCATGGACTTGCCTGAAAGTGGTATTTATGAAGAGCTTGACCTCGTCGCCATTAGCATTGCAGCAGATCTAGTGGAACTGCAGGGTGAAAACCGCATCATGGCCTCTCAGGGATTGAAGCAACTTCGCAAACGACAACGTCCGGGAATATTGGCCCTGCTGCGCGCTGCTGACATTCATCAAGCCCCGCAAACCATTCGCGACATCAGCTTCACTTTAGGCCCTCGAATCAACGCCGCTGGCCGAATGGACCATGCGCAGCGTGTGGTCGATCTTTTGATGGAAAAGCGGGAGTCACGCGCAGCTGAGGTAGCGCGGGAAATTGAAGACATGAATCATCAAAGGCGGCAAGTGGACGAAGAAACCACCGCGAATGCATTGAAACAACTCGAGCAAAGCAATGCGGAATCCTTCGTGAACATTGTCCACGGAAAGGACTGGCACCGGGGTGTCGTGGGCATCGTTGCCAGTCGCATGATTGAGCAGCGTTATCGACCTTCCATAGTGCTGTCAGAGGAAAATGATGAACTCATTGGCAGTGCCAGATCTGTCGAAGGCGTCGACATTCATAAAGCGCTCGAGGACTGCAAGGATCTGCTGAAACAATTTGGAGGACACACCATGGCCGCTGGGCTAAACCTAAAGTTGGAACACCTGCCCGAATTTAAGAGTCGAATCAACTCGGCAATTGCAGCACAACTGAATGATGTGCTTCCCAAACCCTTTGTGCGTTGCGATCGCGAAGTGCAAATCAATGAACTATCACTGGAGGCTTGGAAAGAGTTGCAGCAACTCGAGCCGTTTGGTCCGGGAAACCCAACGCCACTTTTCATTTTGAAAAATGTACTTTGTGTTCGGCCGCCTCGTACCATTGGCAACCAAGGGCGTCACCTGAAAATCACGGTGAAAGATCCCGAGGGGGACTTCCCAACCATCGACGCTATTGGCTGGAATATGGGAGAGTTGGCTCCACATATCAAACAAGACATGCCCGTAGACATTGCATTTACTTTGGTCAAAAACACATGGAAGCCTAGAGGTTGGCAAAACCGAACGGAACTGAACTTGCATCTCAAAGCCATCCGAAAAGCAAGCAGTTATTCCCCGGCGGCCAGCCAGTAAAGCACGCTATTCACGAACAGGCTCGATTGAGCCCGTCCGCAGATGCAAATCCCGCTGAGGAAAAGGAACTGTGATTCCGTTCGAGTCGAACGCCTTGCTGATTTTGAATCGCACATTGCTCGAGATAGACATGCGCTGCCAAGGCTCTCCGACCCAAAATAAAACGCTAAACTTTAGGCCCGAATCCCCGAAGTCGGTAAAAATAACAGCGACTTCATTTTTTCGAATTACTCCTGTCTCATTTTCTGCTACATCTAACAAGATAGATTTTACCTTTTCTAAATCTGTCCCATACGCTACGCTGACATCAACCCTCAACATGGTAGATGTCTCACCTTGCGTGAAGTTTCGAACTGTTTGACCCGATATGAGTCCATTGGGCATCACAATCAAGTTGCCATACCGAGTGATAACTCGGGTTGAACGCAAGTCGATTCGCTGCACGCGCACCAACATCCCGTCAACCTCCAACTCATCGCCGACTCGAACGCCTCCCTCAAATAAAAGGACAAAACCAGAAACCACATCATTGAAGAAGTTTTGCAAGCCAATTCCCACGCCCACCAAAAGAGCTGCTGAGCCAAACCACAATGCCTGGAGGTCGACTCCTGCGGTTTCCAATGCGATAATTGCCCCCAGCGTATAAATAATTGTACGAAGCAAGCGCATGATCATGAAACGGGTGCCTTCCTCCATACCAGAATTTTTGAAAATCCTTCTTATCGCCGCTCGGATCGTCCAAAATATCACTTGAGCGACACTCAAAACCGCAAGGATCTGCAGCACAGACGCAAGCGTAAAGTGATGCTCTCCCAATTGAAATCCAGCACTTAAAATTTCCTTCATTGATTCGGAATTATGGTAAAATGGCAACCCCGAAATAACTCGCGATTTTTGTCTTTTGCACATCGAGTGCTTTCCGGCGTTCAAGCATGTCACGCAGGCCCGCAATTGCTGTTTCTTCGCCATTATTGATGGCTTCTGATAGGGCCGCCAATTTCAATTGAACTTCACTACTCTCCAAACGGTTTTGATTCAATTTCAAATGGTGAAGTGCATCCATCAAAGCCTTCTTCAGTTGATCCTTTTCCCGAGCGGGATATATCTGGTGAACCTCTCCCCAACGCTCACTCACTATATCCTTCTGCACCACGGCATCCGCAACAAACGCTTGAAGCTTCGGGTCCTCATGCTTTAAGAAAGTATCCAGTTCCGGTAATTTACCCGAATCCAAAGCCGCTTCAAACACCGCCCAAATAGACTGACATGATGCATTTTTAAATGCTATGTCGAGCCCTTCAAAATGATGTGCTGCGAACTCTGCAAATGAGACCACTGTTGATTCTTTCGGTTCATTCTTTGTATCGTCCTCATTGGAATCTGGGGCTTCAATGTGAATCGATTCTGAGCCATAGAGCAGTAGCAATCGAATCAAATCCGCTTCCAATAAATCTCGATGAGCAAGAGTGGGGTCTTGTCCAATCGTCTCGGCCTGATTCGCATCGAAACCCTTTTCATCACTCCAATCAGCCGGCACTTGAAGGTTGGACGATGGGGGCGATGAAGAACGCACGTCAAACCCTTTCCGCTGACGGAAGGCGTCGCGTTTTTCTGCTTTTTGCTGATCCAGCAGTCGCTTTCGTTGAACTTTGCTAAGCTCAAGCTGCAGCAATTCCTCCGACATGGACAACTCTTCTGCCGCAAGCTTTAAATAAACCCCTTGCTGAATACCATCAGGAATGGCTGCAATGGATTCAATGATGCTATGGATCATTTCTGATTTGAGCACGGGATCATCCCCCGCCTCGCGTGCCAACAATTCCAATTTGAAGGCTACAAAATCTTTGGCCTCCTCCGAAATGTGACGAACCAAAGTCTCCGTAGGTACCTTTTTACTGAAACTGTCCGGGTCATCACCGTCCGGAAACAGCACCACTTGGACATTGAGTCCTTCAGCAAGCAGCAAATCAGTTCCTCTTAGAGAAGCTCGAATCCCCGCGTCGTCGCCATCAAATAAAACAGTTACGTTTTTGGTGTAGCGCCGAATCAACTTGATCTGGTCCACTGTCAAGGCTGTTCCACTCGACGACACCACATTTTCAATTCCCGCCTGGTGCATGGCCATTACATCCGTATAGCCTTCCACCAACAATACGCGGTCTTCTTTGGTGATTGCTGGCTTTGCCAAATGCAGTCCAAAGAGCACCTTTCCTTTGTGATATAGTGGGCTCTCGGGGCTGTTAAAATATTTCGCGATTTTCTTATCGCTGCGCAAGGTTCGGCCGCCGAAAGCAATGGTTCTTCCGGTCACATCTCGGATTGGGAACATCACACGGCCCTTGAAAAAGTCCCATGGCTTTCCGTCTGTCTCTTTTACGAGTCCAAGCGTCAACAATCGATCCTTTTCATAGCCTGAATCCAGTGCCGCCTGACTCATTGAATCCCAGGAATCGGGGCAATAACCAATTTTAAATTTGTCCAAAACAGGTTTTCGAAAGCCTCTGGACTCAAAATACGACAATGCAATGGCCTTCCCTTCATCCGTTTCAAGCATTTGATCCGTTAGCCACTTTTGCGCCCATGCGTTCAAAGCCAACAAACTCTCTCGCTCAGTCCTGGCCTGATGCTGCTCAGGAGTGATTTCTTGCTCCTCGATTTCAATCCCGTAGCGCTGGGCCAATTGTTTGATAGCCTCTGGAAAGCTTAGCTTTTCCAATTCCATCAAAAAAGTCACGACACTCCCTCCTTTCCCACTGGAAAAACATTTGAAAATCCCCTTTTCAGGCAACACGTAAAAAGACGGAGTCTTCTCATTCGTGAACGGGCTTAACCCCCGAAATGAACTCCCTGATTTTTTAAGTTCCACGTAATCCCCAACCACCTCTTCTATCAAGGCAGTCTGCATCACCAAATCGACGGTTTGAGCAGGGATCATGGTTTGGAGTTCAGCGAATATCAAATGTAAGCCCTCGGCATGGCACATGGACACGATTACCGTGCAAAATAATCTGAATCCTTATTCCACGCAAGTCTTTGCAATCCAGTGCTTTCATGGCATGGCAACGATAACTGTTAAGGCTTGTTGCATTTTTCAAGCCGTCGGTGGTGAAGGAGCGAGTCCGTGTAACTTTGTGGGAACACTATGAGAAGTAGAAAGCCATTTGTTTTTCCTTGGTTCGCAGGAGCCATGGTTTTTGCCTTGGTCACCATGAGTACCGTTCAAGTGGTCTGGCTGCGCTCTTCCGTAAAGATGAGGCAACAGATTTTTGATGACAATGTCCAGCATTCGCTCAATCAAATTTCCGAGTTGCTCACGCGCCCTTCTGCGGACATGCTACAAATAGATTTGGAAGCCATTTCGGAATCGAAAGAAAGCGATTTGGTCACGTCCTCGTCAGGCATGGGGTCCAGCTTGGATAACTCCGAAACGCGCATGCTCAATAGGGTCGAAGCGCTGAAAATTGACAGTTTAGTCCCTGTTATTCTCACCGCACACGGAATTGACATCCCTGTCATCGTCTCCATTTTTGACCGGTACGGTCAACCGGTAAAGCTGCGCAGTGAGGATGATGAGTTCCGTGATGCTCTCGAGAATACATCATACAAAGCGGCCATTGAAGCCCTCAGTCTGCGCATTCATTTTCCAAAAATGAACCGCTACTTATTGCATGAAATGCTGGCTCAATTCGCTCTTACGGGATTGATGATTGCAATTTTGGCGTGGGGTGTTTTCTCCGCCGTAACCGGTGCCGCTAGAAACAAACGCATCGACCGCATTCGTCGTGATCTCATGAACAATCTCACCCACGAATTGAAAACACCTATCAGTACGATTGGTCTGGCTTCGGAAGCGCTCAAAGATCCAGA
>CESU01087103.1_pt1 | contig 18211 bp, 15 predicted proteins | sample 531141 | NCBI WGS metagenome assembly CESU01 (sample SAMEA2621401, study PRJEB7988) | marine metagenome | isolation source: saline water (ENVO:00002010), including
GAAGTTTCAGGCTTTAGAAATATAACTGGAGAATCAGGTCTTTTATTATCTAACTCCTCAATATGATCAACATAATTTCTGCCTATACATATAATCTTCATAACTATAGCTTATTGTTTAACTTGTCTAGCTTTAACTTTGTTAATATTTTTTTGGTATAAATAGGGAAATCGGCATTTAATAACCATCCAAAGTAACCCGATTCATTTTCTAAAACATAATCTACTGTTTTATCTTTGTGTTTTCCAAAAGAAAAACATGGTACATCGTCTTTATTATATTTTATAAATCCTGCTAAATCTACATTTTTTCCTCTACTTGAAAAGTCAGAAAGAAAATTTACATCTCCTTTTAAATCATCATATTTTTCAATTTGAGATTCCAAAACTTCAAAAGTTGCGAGTGTATCCGCTTTTGAAGAATGAGCATTTTCTAAAGATTTTCCGCAGTAAAATTTGTATGCAGCACTTAAAGTTCTTTGTTCCATTTTGTGAAAAATATTCTGAACATCTATGGTTAAAATATTTTCTAAACTAAAATCTATTTTTGATCTTAAAAGCTCTTCAGCTAGCAAAGGAATGTCAAACTTATTTGAATTAAAACCTGCTAAATCACAATTATTAATCATTGATTTTACATCAGATGCAATAATTTTAAAATTAGGTTCGTCTTTAACTATATCATTAGTGATTCCATGAATATTTGAAGCTTCCAAAGGAATAGGAATTTCAGGATTAACCAACCAAGTCTTTGATTCCTTATTTCCGTTGGGAAATATCTTTAAAATTGATATTTCTACAATTCTATCATTAGATACATTCACTCCAGTTGTCTCTAAATCAAAAAAACAGATTGGTTTTGAGATTTTTAAATTCATTTAGTTTAAATATTATTTTAATAATTTGAAATTAAATAGAAAAATCGGTTTCCCAGTTTTCTATCAAATCTTTAATTCTTTTTATGAATAAACCTCCTGTTGCACCATTAACTATTCTATGATCAAAACTATGAGATAAAATAATTTTGTGTCTAATTCCTATAAAATCTCCTTGATTAGTTTCAATAACAGATGGCATTTTTCTTATTGCTCCAAAAGCTAAAACTCCAACTTGAGGTTGATTAATTATTGGAGTACCCATAAGCGTTTCAAAAACACCAACATTACTTATTGTATAGGTGCCATCTTTTATCTCCTCAGGTTCTAATTGACTATTTCTCGATCTTGAAGCCAAATCATTAACTTTTTTAACTAAACCAATTAAACTTAATTGATCTGCATTTTTAACAACAGGGACTATTAAATTTCCGTCAGGCAAAGCTGTAGCCATTCCAATGTTTATATTTTTTTTCTTAATAACATTATAATTATCTAAGCTTGAATTGAGAATAGGAAATTCTTTTAAAACTTGTGCAACTAACATTATGAAAATTGGAGTAAAAGTTATCTTTTCACCTTCTCTTTTATGAAAATTATTTTTATTTTTCTCTCTCCATTTCCATAAATTAGTAATGTCAGCTTCAATAAAAGTTTGAACATGAGCAGATTCTTTTTGGCTATATATCATGTGGTCTGATATTAATTTTTCCATTCTACTCATCTCATAAATTCCTTGACTATCTTTCTGATTTAAATCAGATGAATCTAAATCATAATCTTTTATTTTTTTATCCTTTCTATTAGATAAATAATTTAACAAATCATTTTTTGTAATTCTCCTTTCCTTTCCAGACCCATTAATTTTTTCTAACTCTGATTCTTCGATCCCTTCTTTTTTTGCAATATTTCTAACTAAAGGAGAATAATTTTTTTTATTTGAATACTGCTTAGGAGTTTCTAAAATTTCTTTTGCTTTAGAAATTATACTTTTTGTTTCGTTATCAATAATATCTTTATTCTTTATTGAAACTAAATTTACTTCTTCTTCAATTAATTCATCTGTTTCAATGATTGCTAGGGGCTGTCCTACTTTAACTACATCATTAATCTTACACAATTTTTCTACAAGCACACCAGATACTTCACTTGGAATTTCAGAATCTACTTTATCCGTAGCAATTTCAACAATTAGATCATCTATTTCAATTTTATCACCAGCGTTTTTAAGCCAATTAACTATAGTAGCTTCTTCCACACTCTCTCCCATTTTAGGCAATAAAAGTTGAAATTTAGACATCAGATTAATTTTAATTATTTACAAAAATATCAAATAAAAAACTATGAAATATTTTTAATTGAGTTTTCAAAAGGAATACGTTTAATAATACTCCTTCCCAGTGTAACCTCATCAGTGAATTCTAATTCATTACCAACAGAAACACCCCTTGCAATTGTAGTTATATCAATTTTTAAACCTTCTAATTGCTTGTAGATATAAAAATTGGTTGTATCACCCTCCATTGTTGCACTTAAAGCAAATATTAGTTCTGTAACATCACTGGAATTTACTTTTTCAATTAAGGAATTTATATTTAGCTGATTAGGACCAACTCCTTCAATTGGTGAAATTTTGCCTCCAAGAACATGATAAACTCCGTTAAATTGACCTGTGCTTTCAATAGCCATCACATCTCTAATATCTTCTACTACACAAATAATCGATTGATTTCTCTTAATATTTGAGCAAATTTCACATAATTCACTATCCGAAATATTATGACAATTTTTACACAATATTACATTATCAATTAATTCATTTAGAGAAAGAGATAATTCCTTAGTTTGGGAATTAGGTTGTTGTAATAAAAACAGGACTAATCTTAATGCAGTTCTTTTACCTATTCCGGGCAGTTGAGATACTTCATTTACTGCATTTTCAAGTAATTTTGAAGAAAAATTCATTGCCTAAATATACTACTAGATTTTGTAAGAACCATAATTTAGTATCTTTGAAAAACATCTAAATATATGTCCTCATACATTATCCTATTTGTTATTATTACGTATTTTACTGGACTTTTTATAATTTCTAATTTTACGACTGGAAATGATGATGATAAAACTTTTTTTTCTGCAAACAAAGAATCTCCTTGGTACTTAGTAGCATTTGGAATGGTTGGAGCATCTTTATCTGGAATAACATTTATTTCAGTTCCAGGTGATGTTGGGAATTTAGAGTTTTCTTATTTTCAAGTTGTTTTAGGCTATATGGTTGGATATTTTATTGTGGCTCTTCTACTTCTTCCAATATATTATAAACTCAATTTAACATCAATATATGAATATCTGAAGCATCGATTTGGACCAACAAGTCACAAAACAGGTGCTTTTTTCTTTTTTGTTTCTCGAATAATTGGCGCTTCATTTAGATTGTATTTAGTGGCTATTGTTTTACAACAATTTGTATTTGATTATTGGAATATTCCATTTGAACTTACAGTTGTTATTTCAATTCTTTTAATTTGGATATATACGCACAAAGGTGGTATTAAAACCATTGTATGGACAGATACGCTACAAACAAGCTTTATGCTTATTTCAGTTATACTTTCTATATACCTAATTAGCGAGAATTTAAATTGGAGTTTTATTGATTTTATTAATTCTGATGAATTAAAAAATTTTGATAAAATAATTATAACAGATAATTTTTTTGAAAGAAATCATTTTGTCAAATCTTTTGTGGGTGGAATTTTTATTACGATTTGTATGACAGGACTGGATCAAGACATGATGCAAAAAAACTTGACATGCAGAACATTGAAAGATGCACAAAAAAATATGATAGTGTTTAGTGTTGTTTTAGTAATTGTTACTTTTTTATTTATGCTTTTAGGTGCTTTATTATTTATTTATGCAAAAAAAAATAATATTGAAATCCCATTAATGAACGGAGTTCCAAACCCCGATTTATTATTTCCTGAAATAGCACTTAATAATGATCTGGGGATTTTAATAGGAATTACATTTCTATTAGGCTTAATAGCAGCCGCTTACAGTAGTGCAGATAGTGCTTTAACTTCGCTAACTACTTCGTTTTGTGTAGATTTTTTAGATTTAGAAAACACTCCTGAAAAAATTAGAAAAAAAATCAGAAAAAGAACACATATATTTATGAGTTTAATATTAATAGTTGTTATCATAGTTTTTAAAAAATACTTGAATACTAACGTAATAGACGGGCTTTTAACAGTTGCTGGATATACCTATGGCCCCTTATTAGGTTTGTTTGCATTTGGAATATTTACAGACTTTAAAGTAAAAGATAAGTATGTATGGGTAGTTGCTCTAATTTCTGTAATTATAGTCTTAATCATTGGAAACATTCCTCATACAAGTTTGGGAAACTATAAAATTGGTTATGAACTTTTACCTATAAATGGTTTGATTACATTTTTAGGATTAATATTGATTCGTAGATAGTAAAACAAGAGTACAAGCTTCTAAATAATTTATTGACTTTTCTTTAAGTATTTTATAAAATTCCTTGTTTTCAGTTCCCGGATTAAATATGACTCTTTTTGGTTTTAAAGAAAGTATGTAGTTATAGTACTCTTTCTGCCTTTTTTTATTTAAATATAGAGTAACTGTATGAATATTTTTATGAGCAGTTAACTCATTATTAATGTTTATTTCATTTACTTTACCTTTCTTTATTCCAATTGCAATTACTTGGTAACTTTTTAGAACTAGTCTTTTTATAGCAATATTAGAATAACGCTCAGGATTTATAGACACTCCTAAAACTAGAGTTTTATTTACCATCTTATAATAGCACTTCCCCACGTGAAACCAGCTCCAAAAGCAGCTAAAACTATCAAATCTCCTGACTTTACTTTTCCCTCATTAAAAGCCTCACTTATAGCTATGGGAATTGAAGCAGCAGTAGTATTACCATATCTCATTATGTTATTATAAACCTGATGATCTGATAAATTAAGTTTTCGTTGAATAAATTGAGATATCCTTAAATTTGCTTGATGCGGAATAAGTAAATTAATATCTTCTTTTTTTAAATTATTTTTATTTAAACCTTCATTAATTACTTCTTGAAACCTAACTACAGCATTTTTAAAAACTAACTTTCCGTTCATGTATGGTAAATAACTTTCGTCATTTGGATCATTTTCTTTTATTATATCTGAAACCCACCTTGTACCAAAACCAGGGGCTAGACAAGATAATTCTTTAGCATACTCTCCTTGAGAATGTAAATGCGTAGATAAAATTCCTTTCTTATTGTCTGTCTCTCTTGATAAAATAGCTGCTCCTGCACCATCTCCAAAAATCACCGAAATGGTTCTCCCTCTTGTTGACTTATCAATTCCATAAGATTGGTATTCTGAGCCAATTACTAGTATATTTTTATACATACCGGTTTTAATAAATTGATCAGCTACAGAAATAGCATAAATAAATCCAGAACATTGATTCCTGACATCAAGTGCTCCTATGGTGTCTAAACCTAACATCTTTTGAACCAGGACACCAGGACCAGGAAAATAATAATCAGGACTGAGAGTAGCAAAAATTATGAAATCAATTTCATGTTTATTAATAGCAGCATTTTCTATAGCTATTTTTGCTGCTTTCACCCCCATTTCAGAGGTAGTATTTCCAGTATTTGGTTCTGCCCACCTTCTTTCTTTTACACCAGTTCTCTCTTGGATCCAGGCATCACTGGTGTCCATAAATTTTGATAAATCGTCATTTGTAACGACATTTTCAGGCAAATAGTGACCCATTCCAATAATCCTTGAGTTAAACATGTTTATTTTGTTATTTAGCGCAAACTACACTAAAATACCTAATACTAATAAAAAAATAGATTTCTCACTAATGTCAATTTGTCACTAGCAGTTTTTTGGTATATGATTTGATTATAAATTATAAAAATTAAAATTATGGCTAAAGGTAAAATTAATGTATCAGTTGAAAATATATTTCCATTAATTAAAAAATTTCTTTACAGTGATCACGAAATATTTTTAAGAGAGTTGATATCAAATGCAACTGATGCTACTTCTAAATTAAAACATTTAAGTAGTATCGGAGAAAATAAAATTAAAATCAATAATCCCATTATTGAAATTAAAATAGATAAAAAAGGAAAAAAATTACATATTATTGACCAAGGTATTGGAATGACCTCAGATGAAGTAAAAAAATATATAAATCAAGTTGCTTTCTCTGGAGCCGAAGAATTTTTAGAAAAATATAAAGATTCTGCTAAGGATACTGGAATTATTGGTCATTTTGGTCTTGGCTTTTATTCAGCATTTATGGTTTCTGAGAAAGTTGAAATAATCACTAAATCTTACAAAAATGAAAAAGGGGCTCATTGGATTTGTGACGGTTCTCCAGAATATTCTCTTTCTAAAAGTGAGAAAAAAGAAAGAGGAACTGAAATTATTTTACATATTGATAAAGATTCTAAAGAATTCTTAGAAGAAACTCGAATAAGAACACTTCTTTCGAAGTACAATAAGTTTATGCCTGTTCCCATAAAATTTGGAACAAAAGAAATAAGTAATAAAGTAGGAGAGGGTGATGATCAGAAAGAAGTAAAAGAAACTGTTGACGATATTATAAATAATTCGAACCCTGCATGGACAAAAAAGCCATCAGAATTAGATGAGAATGCATATAAAGAATTTTACAGAGAATTGTATCCTATGCAATTCGAAGAACCTCTATTTAGCATTCACTTAAACGTAGATTATCCTTTTAATCTTACAGGAATATTATATTTCCCTAAAATTTCTAATGATATAAATGTTCAAAAAGATAAAATTCAACTTTACCAAAATCAAGTATTTGTAACAGATAATGTTGAAGGTATTGTTCCTGAGTTTTTAACACTTTTAAGAGGAGTTATTGATTCACCTGATATTCCATTAAATGTTTCTAGAAGTTATTTACAAGCTGATGGAGCCGTAAAAAAAATAAGTAATTATATAACTAAAAAAGTAGGTGATAAATTAAACTCACTTTTTACCAAAGACCGTGAAGAATTTGAAAAGAAATGGAATGATATTAAAGTTATTATTGAGTATGGAATGCTTAGTGAAGAAAAGTTCTTTGACAAAGCTCAAAAATTTGCATTATATCCAAATGTGGATGATAAGTATTTCACTTTTGATGAACTAAAAGAAAAAATTTCTAAAACACAGACAGACAAAGATGGTAAACTAGTAATTCTTTATGCTTCTAATAAAAATGAACAACATCCGTACATTGAAGCTGCTAAAGAAAAAGGTTATGAAGTTCTCTTACTTGATTCTCCAATAATAAGTCATCTTATACAAAAACTAGAAACTAAAAATGAAAAAGCTACGTTTTCAAGAGTAGATGCTGACGTAATTGACAAATTAATAAAAAAAGAAAATGAGGAAATTTCAAAACTTACTGACAAAGAAAAAGAAAAGCTTAAAAAAATAATTGAGGAAGCTGTCCCTAAAGAAAAATACACTGTTCAACTTGAAGCAATGGATAGCAATGCCTCACCATTTATAATTACTTTTCCTGAATTTATGAGAAGAATGAAAGAGATGCAACAAAGTGGTGGAAATAGTATGTTTGGCAATATGCCAGAAATGTATAATTTAATTATAAATGTGAACAATCCAGTTAATTCAGAAATACTGAAATCAAAAAGTAAAGATAAAAAGCAAAGATTAATTAATCAATCCTTAGATTTAGCAAAGTTATCTCAAAATTTACTGAAAGGAGAAGAATTAACTTCATTTATAAAAAGAAGTGTAGATTTTATAAAATAATGAAATGAAAAAAGTGAATGTATATGTGATGGGTATTATTTACATATACCTTGGAATTCAACACTTTACTAATACTAATTTTTATTTTCCATATATGCCAAATTTTTTTCCATATCACTTGGAATTAATAATAGCTAGTGGAGTGGCTGAGATAGTATTAGGAATAGGAATTTTTTTTAAGAAATATAGAAACTATAGTCTTTGGGGAATCATATTGATGTTAGTAATATTCCTCACTGTACATATAAACATGTTGATTCCTGAAAATGGATTAGACAATCCATTTTCACTATTAATTCTTAGAGTTTTTGCTCAATTTGGATTGATTTATTGGGCTTGGAAAAATATTAAATAAATGTTAGTTTTTTTTGTGAAATAAATTTTACCATATTTACATTTAATTAATTTTATTTTGAAGAAATATTTTTTTCTATTCTTTATTACTCTTATAACAGGATGTACTAGCATCAAAAAAGAGATGAATTTGAATATTGTTATAGATGGTTTCAAAAAAGGTAATATTTATCTTCAAAAGATACAGGATTCTACTCTTATAAACATTGATTCCATATTTATTGAAAACAATAAAGCAATTGTTTTAAAACATGAAATTAATTCTCCCGAAATATTTTTTATAAATTTAGACATATCCAAAAATGACAATAGAATTGAGTTTTTTGGAGAAGAAGGATATATTGATATAAAAACTACGCTTAAAAAATTTAGTTCAGAATTTGAAGTATCAGGATCTTATAATGATTCGATTTATAGGAAATACTTAAATATAATTAAGCAATTTAATTATAAGCGATTAGATTTAATCAAGAAATCATTTGAACTATCACAAAATAAGAAATTAGATAGCGTTAAATTGATGGAAAGTGAAATCGAGAACTTAAATAAAAGACAATATTTATACAGCTTAAACTACGCAGTTACAAATGGAGACAGTCACGTAGCACCATTTATTGCTTTAAATGAATTATCCCAGGGAAGTAAAGTTTTATTAGACACAATCAAAAACTCTTTAAGTAAAGATGTTTTATCATCTAAATATGGAACAATGTTAGAAAAGACTATTGAAGCACTATGAACTAAAGTTCATTAAATGACTTTACTAAATCATTAGCTTTTTTTGTCAATTCTAAACTAATGGTTTTGAAATGAATTTTTTTGTCTTTAATATCTTTTTGATGAATTTTTTTAATTAAGTCGTCAAAAACATCAAAACATTTATCTACTAACTTTTCACTTTTTTTTAATTCCTTTCCAGAATTTTCTAGTTCCCATAAGTTAATATTTTGAATAATCTCTCCAATTACATTATTCAAATCTTTTTTTAAATTTTTTACACTCGCCATTTTAATTGTTTAATTTCCGTTATACTTAACAAAATTTCTAGGAGTTTCATATAAAGTAATTTCTAAGTCTTTATTAATTTCTATTTTTGGTCTTAAAATCTCCCAAATAAAAATACAAATATTTTCTGCCGTAGGAACTACTTTATTAAAATAATCTACGTCTAAATTTAAATTTTTATGATCTAAAATATCTTCTATTTCACCTTTTATAATATCTTTTAAATCCTTTAAATCAATAACCATTCCCGTTATGGGATCAACGTCCCCTGTAACATCTACTATCAACTCATAATTATGACCGTGATAATTTGAATTACTACAAACTCCAAAAACTTCCATGTTTTTCTCGTCACTCCAATCTTTAACAAATAATCTATGCGCTGCATTAAAGTGAGCTCTTCTACTTACTGTTACCTTCATTTATTTAAATTTTTTATAAAATTGCTGAAAAATTATTTTAAACCACACTGTATATATATCAGGATTTACAACTACATCCTTTTTTAAAAACTCTATATCTATCCATTTCCAATCACTTACCTCCAGCTTATTTATTAATGGAGTTTTGTTATATCTACCTAACAAGACATGATCGAATTCATGCTCTGTCAGACCATTATCAAATTCTGCTCTGTAAATAAATGAAAATAAAGTATTAATTTCGGTTTCAAAACCCATTTCTTCCCTAAGTCTTCTTATCCCTGCATCAATCACAGACTCACCATCTCGGGGATGACTACAGCAGGTATTAGTCCATAAACCAGGTGAATGATATTTACTTAACGCTCTTTTCTGGAGAAGCAACTCATTATTATCATTTAAAATAAAAACGGAAAATGCTCTATGTAAAACAGCTTTTTCATGAGCCTCAATTTTCTCCATCAAACCAAGTTGATTGTCGTTTTTGTCAACTAAAATCACCAATTCATCCATTAACCAAAGTTACAAAATTTGAAATATTAAAGATGGTATATTGAAAAACAATACTATTTTTGAAGATTAAATAAAATATGGGATTTAAAGAAGAAATTCATAAGAGAAGAACGTTTGGAATTATTTCACACCCTGATGCTGGAAAAACAACTCTTACGGAAAAATTATTATTATTTGGAGGGGCTATACAAGAAGCTGGAGCCGTAAAATCTCACAAAATTAAAAGAGGGGCTACCAGTGATTTCATGGAAATCGAAAGACAAAGAGGAATTTCTGTTTCTACCTCTGTTTTAGCATTTAATTATAATGAAAAAAAAATAAATATACTAGATACACCTGGTCATAAAGATTTTGCAGAAGATACTTTTAGAACTTTAACTGCTGTTGATAGTGTAATAGTAGTTATAGATGTTGCAAAAGGTGTAGAAGATCAAACTAAAAAACTAGTAGAAGTCTGTAGAATGAGAGAGATACCTATTATAGTTTTTATAAATAAACTTGATAGAGAAGGTAAGGACGCTTTTGACTTATTAGATGAATTAGAGAAAAAATTAAAATTTAATGTTTGTCCACTAAGTTTTCCAATCGGAATGGGTTATGACTTTCAAGGGATCTATAATATATGGGAAAGTAATTTAATGCTTTTCCAGGATGAAAATAAACAAAAAATTTCCCGAACAATTAATATTCCAGAGATAAATGATCCTAGATTAATAAAGTTTATTGGAGAAAAAGCCTCAAAAAAAATTAAAGAAGAAGTTGAAATAGTTAAGGAGGTTTATCCAAAATTTAACCAATTAGATTATCTAGACTGTAAACAGCAACCTGTGTTTTTTGGATCTGCATTAAATAATTTTGGAGTAAAAGAGTTACTTGATTGTTTTGTGTCTATAGCTCCCTCTCCACTTTCAAAAGAAAGTGAAGAAAGAATTATAAATCCAAACGAAGATAGGTTCTCAGGTTTTATATTTAAAATACATGCTAATATGGATCCTAAACACAGAGATAGATTAGCATTTATTAAAATTGTTTCAGGAATATTTAGAAGAAACAAACCATATCACCATGTCAGATTAAATAAAAATTTTAAATTTAGTAGTCCAAATGCTTTTTTTGCTGAAAAAAAAGAAATCATTGAACAATCTTACCCTGGTGATATTGTTGGTGTACATGACTCAGGTAATTTCAAAATAGGGGATTCTTTTTCTGAAGGTGAGAATATTAATTTTAAAGGAATTCCAAATTTTTCACCTGAACATTTTAGATTCATAAATAATCAAGATCCTATGAAATCAAAACAATTAGCAAAGGGGATTGATCAATTAATGGATGAAGGAGTTGCTCAATTATTTATACTTGAAATGAATGGAAGAAAAGTAATTGGAACAGTTGGGGCACTCCAATTTGAGGTTATACAATACAGACTAGAACATGAATATGGAGCCAAATGTTCATATGAAAATATTAATATTCATAAAGCCTGTTGGATTGAAAATCATCAGAAATCAAATATAGAATTTAATGAATTCAAAAAATTAAAAAGTAAATTTTTAGCTAAAGATAAAAATCAAAAACTGGTCTTTCTTTCAGATTCAGCTTTCTCTTTAGAAATGACTAAGCAAAAATTTCCGTCAATTGAATTTCACTACAAGTCAGAGTTTTGATTAAGCTTCAGCAGTAGGTCCAAAATTTAAATTAATAGACTTTTGATTATCATAATCTTTAATCTCGCCATTAGACTTTTCAAATCTAGAAATGTTTTCATTTAATGCTTTAGAAAATCTTTTTGCATGCTGAGGCGTCAAAATTATTCTTGATTTTACCTTAGCTTTTGGAACACCTGGCATGATGTTTATAAAATCTACTACAAATTCAGAAACAGAGTGATTAATTAAAGCCAAATTAGAATATGTTCCTTGAGCTAGATTTTCATCTAGCTCAAGATTTATATTACCTTTTTTATCGTTAGAAGCTTTCATTATAAATTAATCTTTTTAGCAGCTAATAACTCTTCGTATTCGTCAGTATATCCTACAATTGTATCTTTAAACTTTCGATTTCCTGTTCCAGCAGGGATTTTATGACCTACTATAACATTTTCTTTTAAGCCCTCTAATCCATCTACTTTACCATTAACAGCAGCTTCATTTAAAACTTTAGTTGTTTCTTGGAAAGAAGCAGCAGAAATAAAAGATTTAGTTTGCAAAGATGCTCTAGTGATCCCCTGTAAAATTGGTGTTGCTGTGGCGTTTACAGCATCTCTAGCCATAACAAGTTCCTTGTCTTCACGTTTTATTATTGAGTTTTCATCTCTCAATTCCCGAGCACTAACAATTTGGCCTTCTTTAAAATTTTGTGAAGCACCTACTGATTCAATAATTTTTTTACTGAATAAATTATCATTTTCTATAATAAAATCATTTTTATGTATCAACTGACCCTCTAAAAATGTTGTATCACCTGAATCTTGAATTTTAACTTTTTGCATCATTTGCCTAATTAAAACTTCAAAATGTTTATCATTAATTTTCACACCTTGTAATCTATAAACTTCTTGTACTTCATTAACTAAATACTGTTGAACTGCTGAAGGACCTTTTATATTTAAAATATCATTGGGAGTGATAGAACCATCTGAAAGAGGCATCCCAGCTTTAACAAAGTCATTTTCTTGAACTAATATCTGATTAGATAATTTTACCAAATATTTCTTAATTTGACCAGTTTTAGATTCAACTATTATCTCTCTGTTTCCTCTTTTTATTTTTCCAAAACTAACAACACCGTCTATTTCACTAACAACTGCTGGATTAGAAGGATTTCTGGCTTCAAAAAGTTCAGTAACTCTTGGTAAACCTCCTGTAATATCACCAGATTTAGCAGATTTTCTTGGAATTTTGACTAATATCTGTCCTTCTTTAATTTTATCTCCATCATTTATCATTAAATGAGCACCAACAGGAAGATTGTAGGTTCTTAAATTTTTTCCTTTCTTATCATTAATTAATAAAGTAGGAACAATTTTTTTATTTCTAGACTCCGAAATAACCTTTTCCTTGAAACCAGTTTGTTCATCTATTTCTACCTGATAAGTAATCCCTTTTTCAATATTTTCATATTCAATTACACCACCAAATTCAGAAACAATAACACCATTATATGGATCCCACTGACAAACAATATCATCTTTCTTTAATTTTTGCCCATCTTTAATTAAAATGGTAGAACCGTAGGGAATTATATTTGTACTTAATGTAATACCTGATTTATTATCCAATAACTTTAATTCACAAGTTCTAGAAATAACTACATTTATTTCGTTACCGTCATTATCTTTACTTTTAACTGTTTTTAAATCTTCGATTTCAGCTAAACCATCAAACTTAACAACCAATTTGTTTTCTTCAGAAATATTTCCAGCAATTCCACCAACATGGAATGTTCTTAAAGTTAACTGAGTACCTGGTTCACCAATAGACTGAGCTGCAACTACACCGACTGCTTCACCGTTTTGAACCATCTTGCCAGTAGCAAGATTTCTTCCATAACATTTAGCACATATTCCTCTTGGTGATTCACAAGTTAATGGAGATCGTACTTCAACTTTTTCAATACTGGTACTCTCAATTTTCTTAACTATTTCTTCAGAAATTTCAATTCCCGAATTAACTATAATCTCATTAGAAACAGGATGATAAACATCATGTAAAGAAACTCTACCTAAAATTCTCTCTCCAAGAGATTCTACTTCCTCTTCATTCTTTTTTAAAGCTTCTACAGAAATTCCTCTAAGAGTGTTACAGTCATCAATTTTTACTATGACATCTTGAGCAACATCTACTAATCTCCTAGTTAAATATCCAGCATCTGCTGTTTTTAATGCTGTATCAGCTAAACCTTTTCTAGCCCCGTGAGTAGAAATAAAATATTCTAATATAGATAGACCTTCTTTAAAGTTTGAAAGGATAGGGTTTTCAATAATTTCTCCACCACTTGAACTAGCTTTTTTAGGTTTGGCCATAAGACCTCTCATCCCTGTAAGCTGTCGTATCTGTTCTTTAGATCCACGGGCTCCAGAATCAAGCATCATAAACACAGAGTTAAAACCTTGTTTGTCTTCGCTAATTCTTTTCATTGATAATTCAGTCAAAGTAGCATTTGTAGAGGTCCAAACATCAATGACTTGATTGTACCTTTCATTATTTGTAATTAATCCCATGTTATAATTTGCCATAATCGAATCAACTTCAACATTAGCTTCTGATATCATTTCATGTTTTTCAGGCGGAATAATAATATCTCCTAAACTAAATGATAATCCTCCTTTAAATGCAAAAGAGAATCCCATATCTTTAATCTTATCTAAAAATACAGCAGTTTCAGGAACACTAGTAACTTTTAGTATATTTCCTATAATATCACGAAGTGATTTTTTAGTTAAAACTTCATTAATAAAACCGGCTTTATCTGGAACTACTTGGTTAAATAAAACTCTTCCAACAGTAGTTTCAATAATTTTATTAACCAATTCACCTGATTCATTAAAATCTTTTGCTCTAATTTTTATCATTGCATTTAAGTGGACTATTCCTTCATTATATGCAATATTTACTTCTTCATCAGAATAAAATGTTAAACCTTCACCTTTAACTTTATAATCATCTGTAGATTTCAACAATTTAGTCATGTAATACAGTCCTAAAACCATATCTTGAGATGGAACGGTTATTGGAGATCCATTAGCTGGATTTAATATATTGTGAGAAGCTAACATTAATAATTGAGCTTCAAGAATTGCTTCGGGACCCAAAGGAAGATGAACAGCCATTTGATCTCCATCAAAATCAGCATTAAAAGCAGTACACACCAGTGGATGAACCTGTATTGCTTTACCTTCAATTAAACTAGGTTGAAACGCTTGAATACCTAAACGGTGAAGTGTTGGAGCTCTGTTTAACAAGACAGGATGTCCTTTAAGAACATTTTCTAAAATATCCCAGACTAAGGGTTCTCTTCTGTCTATAATTTTTTTTGCAGACTTTACAGTCTTAACAATACCCCTTTCAATTAGTTTTCTAATAATAAAAGGTTTGTACAATTCAGCAGCCATATTTTTAGGGAGTCCGCATTCATACAATTTTAATTCAGGACCTCCAACGATAACCGATCTGGCAGAATAATCAACTCTTTTACCTAAAAGATTCTGACGAAATCGCCCTTGTTTACCTTTTAAAGAATCAGACAAAGATTTCAATGGTCTATTAGCATCGGTCTTAACAGCTGAAGATTTCCTTGTATTATCAAAAAGAGAATCAACTGATTCTTGCAGCATTCTTTTTTCGTTTCTTAAAATAACTTCAGGTGCTTTAATCTCAACAAGTCTTTTTAACCTATTATTTCTTATTATTACCCTTCTGTATAGATCATTTAAGTCAGATGTAGCAAATCTTCCGCCATCTAATGGAACAAGTGGACGAAGTTCAGGTGGAATTACTGGAATGGCTTTTAAAATCATCCATTCTGGTTTATTTTCTTTATTAGAATTAGCCTCTTTAAAAGATTCTACAACTTGAAGTCTTTTAAGAGCTTCCATTTTTCTTTGTTTAGAAGACTCGGTATTTGCCTTATGTCTTAATTCATAAGAAAGTTCATTTAAATCAACTCTGGATAAAAGTTCAATCAAACATTCTGCACCCATTTTAGCAATAAACTTATTTGGGTCTTCATCATCTAAAAACTGATTTTCTTGAGGAAGATTATCTACAATATTAATATATTCTTCTTCAGTTAAAAAATCCATTTTATTAACTGGCTCTCCTTCAATATTTACTGCTAAACCAGCTTGAATGACCACATATCTTTCATAATATATAATCATATCCAACTTCTTTGACGGAAGTCCAAGTAAATAACCAATCTTATTAGGCAAAGAACGAAAATACCATATATGAGCTACTGGTACTACCAAATTGATGTGACCAACTCTGTCTCTTCTGACTTTTTTCTCAGTCACCTCTACTCCACACCTATCACAGATAATTCCTTTATATCTTATTCTCTTATATTTTCCACAGGCACATTCATAATCTTTGACAGGTCCAAAAATTCGTTCACAAAATAAACCATCTCTTTCCGGTTTATGAGTTCTATAATTAATTGTTTCTGGCTTGAGTATTTCACCTCTCGAGGAACCTAAAATAGTTTCAGGAGATGCTAATCCTATAGATATTTTTGAAAATTTCTGAGATTTATTAATTTCAATTTTTCTTGACATAATAATCGTGTTTTTATTCTTCTAGTCTAATATCTAGACCAAGACCTTTAAGTTCATGCATTAATACATTAAATGACTCTGGTAAACCAGGATCAGGCATTGTTTCTCCTTTTACAATTGCTTCGTAAGCTTTTGCTCTTCCCTGAACATCATCTGATTTAATAGTTAAAATTTCTTGTAAGGTACTTGATGCTCCATAAGCTTCAAGTGCCCACACTTCCATTTCACCGAATCTTTGTCCACCAAATTGTGCTTTTCCACCTAAGGGCTGTTGAGTAATTAATGAGTAGGGTCCAATAGATCTTGAATGCATTTTATCGTCAACCATGTGACCTAGTTTTAACATATAAATAACTCCAACAGTGGCAGGCTGATCAAATCTTTTTCCAGTTCCCCCATCATATAAATACGTATGACCGAATTTAGGAACACCTGCTTCATCAGTTAATTCATTTATTTGATCTAAAGTTGCACCATCAAAAATAGGTGTAGCAAACTTTCTACCTAGTTTAAGTCCTGCCCAACCTAGTACGGTTTCATATATTTGTCCAATATTCATTCTAGAAGGAACTCCAAGTGGATTCAAAACGATATCAACAGGTGAACCATCTTCTAAGAAAGGCATATCTTCTTGTCTTACAATTCTTGCTACAATCCCTTTATTTCCATGTCTTCCAGCCATTTTATCTCCTACCTTCAACTTTCTCTTTTTAGCAATATATATTTTTGCTAATTTCAAAATTCCAGGTGGAAGTTCATCTCCAACAGAAATGGTAAATTTTTGACGCCTGTGCATCCCCTGAAGATCATTTTCTTTTATTTTGTAATTGTGTAATAAAGAAACAACTAAAGCGTTTATTTTTTTATCTACAGCCCATGTTCCAGAAGCAAGATGAGTATATTCTTCAACTTGATTAAGCATTTTTAAAGAATATTTTTTTCCTTTTGGCAGAATCTCTTCACCCAAATCATTAAAAAGACCCTGACAAGTTTTTCCACTCAAAATAACAAATAGTTTTTCGACCAAATTATTTTTAAGAGATTTAAACTTCTCTTCAAATTCAAGTTCAAGTTGGTTTAAAACTTCTTTATCTTCAGATCTTTTTCTTTTATCCTTAACTGGTCTGGTAAATAATTTTTTATTAATGACTATACCATTTAAAGAAGGAGGGGCTTTTAGGGAAGCGTCTTTAACATCTCCCGCTTTATCTCCAAAAATTGCTCTTAATAGCTTTTCTTCAGGTGTAGGATCTGATTCTCCTTTTGGTGTAATTTTACCGATTAGTATATCTCCAGGATGAACTTCTGCACCTATCCTAATCATTCCATTTTCGTCTAGATTTGCGGTTGCTTCTTCACTAACGTTTGGAATATCATTAGTTAATTCTTCCATACCAAGTTTAGTATCCCTAACATCTAAAGAATACTCATCAATATGGAGTGAAGTAAAAACATCATCTCTAACTACTTTTTCTGAAATAACTATTGCATCTTCAAAATTATAACCTTTCCAAGGCATAAAAGCAACTTTTAAATTTCTTCCTAATGCCAATTCTCCTTTTTGAGTTGCATAGCCTTCGCATAGTACTTGACCTTTTACCACATTATCTCCTTTAACAACAATAGGTTTTAGATTAATGCATGAACCTTGATTTGTTTTTCTAAATTTAACAAGTTCATAAGTCTTTTCATCAGTCTCAAAACTTGTTAATTTTTGATCATTAGAAAGTTTATATTTAATTGTTATTTTTTGAGAATCTACATACGTTACCATCCCATCATGATCAGCATTAATTAAAACTCTTGAATCTGAAGCAACCTGTCTCTCAAGACCGGTTCCAACTATAGGAGATTCAGGTCTTAATAATGGAACTGATTGTCTCATCATATTAGATCCCATTAATGCTCTATTTGCATCATCATGCTC
>CESU01002938.1_pt1 | contig 18163 bp, 14 predicted proteins | sample 531141 | NCBI WGS metagenome assembly CESU01 (sample SAMEA2621401, study PRJEB7988) | marine metagenome | isolation source: saline water (ENVO:00002010), including
GCATCGAATGGTGTTGAATGAGTTGGTGATAAAGCGCCAATGGCACTAAATTTAGAAAAGGTGGCTGGATCCATTGTACGGTCTGTAGCCCCGGCAAGCATGAGATCCACCTGACGGGTTTGCAGCAATCGGCAAGCATCCAAAACAGCCGCCATAGAAGACGCACAGGCTGCGTCCATTGCGTGGTTGGGGCCTTGCAAGTCGAGCAGGTTTGCGACTCGACCTGAGACGACGTTGGCCAACTCTCCAGGCATTGTGTCCTCATCAATTCGTGGCGTACCCTCAACCAACTCTTCGGTGAAGGCTTCGATGTTCTCTTGTGCAAGCCCATGCTTCTTTGCCAGTTCTTTGGTGTGGTTGGACCACACGCGAATGTTGGAAAGGTTGCGGTTTTCACCGCCAAGTGCATTTGCGAAAACAACACCACAACGAGTGCGATCGATGTCTTTTGTTTCGCCATCATAGCCAGCTTGTTCGATGGCGTCTGCTGCTACAGAAACCGCCCAAAGTTGGCATGGATCAATTTGCGGGAGGGTCCCCGGTGGCTGCCGCCAGCGCCGCCAGTCGAATTCGAAACCTTCGACGACAGCTCCTATTTTGGAATAGGTAAACCCTTCTTTGCTGTCGCCAGGTCCGCCTTCTCGATAGAAATGGTTGATTGGACCTGGCCATCGACCTTCTTGTATTTCTCGAATACTGACTTTAGAATCGATAATGTTCTGCCAGAAGGCTTCGATGCTTGGTGCATCAGGCATCAATGCTGCCAAACCGATGACTGCAATCGGTTCGAACGGTCCTTGATCAAGACCATTGCAAGGCTTGCCATCTGCAGTTGTGATCGTCATGAGCCCGCCTCACTGGTCCATGATGCTCTGAGGCACCATGGTGATCGAATAACCGCCATCGACGTATATGCACTGGCCTGTAACGCCGCTCGCCAGAGGGCTTGCGAGCCAAAGCGTTGCTCCGGCTACATCGTTTTGATTGACGTTGCGGCGCAATGGCGCATTGGCTTCGACATGGTCGAGGATTTTGTCAAAACCCGGAATGCCACCTGCTGCAATGGTGCGTATTGGACCTGATGAAATGGCGTTGATGCGATGGCCTTCGGGACCGAGGTGGCACGCAAGTTCCCTCGTCCAGCATTCCAGTGCCGCTTTCGCCATCGACATGATGCCGTAATTTGGAACATAGCGGGTCGAAGCGGCGTAGGTCAGCGTGATGGTTGACGAACCAGGGTTGAGGTAAGGCAGAGCATGCTTCAAACAACGTTGCAGTGAATTTGCTGAAATGGTCATGGCCGTGTTGATATCGGCATCTTCAACGAATAGAATGGGTCGATCAAAGCAACTTCGAGGTGCAAAGCCGATGGCGTGAATGAGAATGTCCGCCTTGAGTCCTGGATGTTCTGCTGCAAAGGCGTCGAAAAATTCCTTCGTCGTTGCGTCCTCGGCTACATCAAGTGGGTAGAACCCGCCAATTTGGGGTAACTTGTCTTTGAGTTGGAAAATTCGGCTCATGAATCGCTTCTGGTAACCGAGGTAAAGCGTCACACCAGCGGCCGCCAACTGTTGGCAAATAGCCCAAGCAATGGAATCCTCGCTCGCCACACCAAACACGAAGGCGGTCTTTCCTTGCAATTGTAGCATAACAGTACCTCCCTAATGGGTAAGTGTTGACCAGCACACCTAACCTATGACTGTTGCCTATGTCTCGGCCGATGAAACCGCATATCTGCGACCCATTTTGTTCCGCCGAAGGGCCTTACAAATCATCAAACATATCGTCGAATTCGTCGGCATTTGAATCGCCGTCGAGGTCTGAAAAGAAATCGTCTAAATCGTCATCCAAAGCGGCCGATTCGACTGGAGCGTCTTCTGGAAGATCGATGGCCACAGGCATTTGGATCGCTGAAGCGGCTGCTGTGCCTTGAGAGGAACGCTTGGTGGCTTTTGCCAAAACTACGATCAAAAGCAGAACGAGGATGACTCCTCCTGCGATGGCAGCGTATTGAAGTGCCTGATCCTTGTCAATTTCATCAAGGTTACCGCCGAGCGAATTCGATTGACCTGGCGCAACAACGTTGAGTTGGACGGTGATTTCACTCGACGCTGCGCTGCTGTCAACGCTGCTCTCGGCTTTGAAAAGCACGGGCAAGCGAATGTCTTCAGCGAGATCTGATGGCGAACGCACTGTCAAGGATCTGAGGCTGGAAGTGCCTTGATAGGCCACTTCTTCGCTCAAGAATGTACCCGCAGGGAACGAGAACCCAGCGGCAACCAAGTCTGCTTCATTGGCGATACGAATCACAATGTTATCGTCATCGTTGCCTTTGTTGGTGAATTGGAAGGTAAAGTCGACTTCTTCTGAAGTGGAAAGATCCCGAGTGGTTTTGTCCGACATGATCAATTCCACCATTCCGTAGGAAGCAATCGAGAAATCACCAAGGTAGGATTGGTTGGCAACCCATGGGCCGTCGGGAAGTTGCCCGACTGGTAGGCCGTTCCAAGAGGTCACTTTGGCTTCGATTTCAAATTCATGAGTGAGGGAGGCCGGGAGTCTGGTTTGGCCCGAGAAAACGATGTTGAAACTCTCTTCATCGCCAGCAGCAAGGGTAAATTCATCTTCACTGAGCGTCATCTCAACGTTGACGCCATCCCACTCCATTTTTTCGACCTGGACGACTTCGCTTGCTGATGTGGGGTTTGTGACCGTGCACACAAGAACGGCATCCTCGTAGAAGTTTGGATGAACGTTCATCACCGGGTCAGAGCCACAATCCAACTCAACCGCAGGCAGCGGTGAGTCTTGTGCTGCGACGCCGGTCGAGAGCGCAGGCAAGACGAACAAGGTCAACACAAGCAATGCGGTGAATGCCCTACCAAATCGTGCCATGAGCCACCGGTGACGGCGCTAACTCATCAATGTGGTGGCTGATGGTTCCCTTCAACAGGGGCTCTTTGGGTGTGTTCTTCAGGGTGAAGGACCATACAGGTAATCGGGGAGTTCCTGATGCGCTTTCCACAGAAATTCTTCATCAAGGCCTGCTTCAAGCAGTTGGTTGGTTCGTTTTGGAACAGTTTTAGGCCCCAGCACCGCTCCTGGGCGGCGAACATCATCCATGTAATCGGTTTCGAGAAGAAAGCCGTGGGTGGAGGATTCTGCTGTGGAGAGCACCTCTTCAATCGCTCCTTTTCCGATGAGAACACTTGGCGTGATTCCTTGAGTGATGCTACCAGTAAGGGTCGGAGGTGCGTAATGACGCACCAATCTTCGCTTATCCAAACCAACACGATCGGCCATCGCAGCAAGATCAGCATAAGTGGTTTCGAGTTCCCCCTCGACATGGAGTTGCAAAGTGATGCCTTCTTTTCGCGCCATGCTCATCGTTTCTTCAAGCAAGGTGTTGGACAGGTCCCAAACGCGATCACTGACCGGCCAATGAGGTCGGCCAACTTCACCGACAGCATGGGCCTTCCCTTCATGGACCAATTCAAGCGCAGCGTCAATGCTGTCCCGATAATTGTTCATGGCTCGTTCTGCTCCATCTTCTCCGTCTTCTTCGAGCCAAGCTGCGAACTGATGGGCGAAGGCGGCTGGATGGGGCCCGAGCACAACCCGCACACCGAGTGCGTGTGATTCGCGCACTTCAGCAGCCATTTTTACGGTGTCTTTGTAGGTTTCAAGGTGTCCAACTCGCGTGGATGGAGGGGCTGAAAAATCAGGGCAATGAACCAGAATTAGATCGGTCCCTCCTGCCCGTTTGAACTCTCCAGCGGCGTGCAAAAACAGGCCTTTGCGATTGAGGTGAAAGTGATTGTCGACGATTGGGCCAGTCCATTTTGATGCATCGCTCATGGATAACCCTCACGCTTGTGTAAATGGGAGATGGTTTTCAACGCATGGGCCCAAATGGTGCCTCAAATGCGTTCAATCAGGAGTTTGCGTTCTTTGAAGCGACCTTTCCAGAACACGGCAGCCATCGCCACCATGTTTCGATGGCGTGCGTCTTTCACCACGCAGCGCCCGTTTGGCCACATGTGAATGGTCAAGTTGTGACGTGTGTCTTCAACGATTGAGCACCCTAGCCGTTCGTCGTAATAGGCGCTTCCTGCTCCAAAGTCCCCGACGAGGCTCTCAACAAGCAAAGCCTGCCCAAATTCAAAGGAGGCGATAACAGGTCCAAGTTCAGTTTCGAGTCCTGTATCATCAAGTCCGAGGCGGAGCATGAGTTCTCTTGCAGCAGCTCTTGCCGCTTCGACTCGGTGCGTTCCATGGACAACGATTCGGCCTTGTTCATCGATCACAAGCGTCGCCCGTGGGCTATCAAGCACCTTGATCACGACACCACCAGTTTGCTGCCCACCGAGTTGAGTCACAACCGAGGCTTGGTCAACAGGGGTCGGAGGAACGAACCGAACGAGTTGGTTTTCAATTCGCACTTCAATGGCACCTGATGACATGTTCACTCCTCCTCTGTATCAGCCGTGTCGGTTGGGTTTGAAGTAATCTCCTCTGGTTCTGGAAGGGATTCGAGGGCCGCTAAGATCGCATTTCGATGGGATAAAAACAAGGGCAAAAGCAGCACAGCATCCTCTCCGTGCTCCTTCCGTAGGTTTGCCAAAGCCCCTCGGAGGCGTTCTGCGTATCGAATGTCACGCGCCTTGACGACCGCTTCGCCAACCAACCATTCGTTGAGGTCCCACCAAGTGGCGGCCAGAACTGACGCGGAACCAAAATTTGGAGAGACGCCTTTCGGTGGTTTTTGAGCATCGAAAATATTCTTTTTGACCCTTTTCCGCCACTTGCCCCCTAAGGAGATGAGCCCGAGGAGTTTTTTCCAGTGGGAGGCCGCTTTTGCTTCAAGGGTGAGGTGCTCATACCACTGGTCATCATCGGCGGTGGGTTCAATGAAGTACACAGGTCGTTCATGCCGGAGAGCATTTCGGTGCAAGCGGCGGGGTTCAGGATCGGGATAGCGCCCAGAGGTCACATCCTCCAACAATGTTACTTCATCAAGGTAAATGGCGAAGGACCCACCTGAAATCAACCCGTGTGTGAGGTTAATCCCTGCGGATTCTGCTTCATCAATTTCTTCTTGCACCCACATGTCTACAACATCCGGAGATTCCAGGATTGCAAGACCGTGCCATGCCTCTCGAGGGCGCATAAGCCGAGGATAAACCACCGTTGGTAGCACTCCATGGAGCAGAATACTCCCTCCATTTGGGTCTGACCAGGTGTGGTCGGGCCAGTCCAATCGCTCAGGCAAACGAGTCACACTCATTGGTTTTTGACCCAATCTTCCAGCGCGTCAATGCTCCACCCTTGGTCGAAATAGCCTTGGATTTCTTCTTGATTCCACTGAGGGAATCGCGTCATTGCATCTGCCATCTGAGGTGTGACGTTGGCTGCAGGACCTGGTGCGGACTGTCCGGGAAGTTCGATGTAAGCCTTCTTTGGGGCTCCGCCGAAGTCATCATCGTCGTCTTCGAACATATCACCGTCATCTTCTCGACGGACCAAGACCACAACAACAACGCCGAGGATCACAACAATTCCCAACAGAACAACGAGCAACAAAATCACAGTTGAACCATCGTCAGATTCGCTTTGCACCTTGACGTTGAATTGATTTCCTTCTGCGGAACCATTGTACAACACTTCGCTTGTTGTTTCATCTGAGATGAGGTAATACATCCCAGTTGTTGCTTGGGTGAATTCTTCCAAATCAACGGAGACCCATTTCTTCGAGAGGATGTCAATATCGCCGGTTTCAACTGTACCTTCCAGTACAGGGATGCCACCTGCAGTGACTGAACGGACCACCAGGACGGTGCTTCCAGCCATGGTACCGGTGTTCGCCACTTCAATTTCGAGTTCCATTCGTTCGCCGACTTCAGGTGATTTCGGCGTCAATAAGATGTTCTCAACGGCAAAACTTGGTTCTTCGTGGATGAAGCGGTAGTTCGATTTGTGTTCTTGAGAACTTGAGAAGATGGCTGCGATACCACCCTCGTCAGTTGGACCGCCACCGAAGATGATTCCTGCGCCTGCAGAATCCTTAGCGTCAATCCACATCATAAGTTCAACGTTGTTGATTTGATCCTTATCAGGTTCCAATTGACCGTCTTCAATGGGCCACAAATCGATGCATGTGCCGGAAGCTGCGTATGAGCCACCAAGCGGTGAAAGCGTAAGTTCAGAGGTCATTGGCTCATCACCAAAGGATGCTGCATAAACCGGCCAAACGATGTTATTGCTGGCATCGGAATAAAAACTCCAAGCCACATTCACGTCGCCTTGGAATAAGGCCTCGCGTTCCTTGAGCACAACTTCCACATCGACACAGTGGTAGGTGGAGGTTGGCATGTCGCCGGAGATGACCTCTCCAGTTGCGCCGCGCTTTGCAGTCCATGAATCGGTGTTTACTTCTGGCGGGTTGCCGTCGACCTTGATGTTGAAGACGGTGCATCCGTAGGAACTGGATCCAGCGCAAACCGCAGGCGTGCTGTCAACAGCCCCGTCCGGTAGACCCACTTGTTCACTGCCACAAGAAGTAGCGTCGTCAATGGCTGTTGTTGCATCATCAAACGGACACAAACGGAACGAGTATTGGTAGTCATTCGCAACTGGTGCGGCTGTGAGGTTGATTTCAAACGCACCGCCAGAGAAGGTGTGGTAGGTGATTTCACCAGGGAACGGAACGTATCCTTTGGCTCCATTTGCAGCAGCGTCAGCGCGTGTGATTTCCAACGTCAATGGAATCTCAGGCGTGATGAACACGTTGTTGTTGATCCCATCAAGGTAAGCGTATTGACCGCTGAACGAGATGGTATCACCGGGGTAGACGAAGCCCTTTCGAACGTCGGCTGTTTGAGGAATAGAGAGGTCCTCAAACACCGGTGTAACCATTAGATCGTTTGCTTCGTCGGTTCGGAAATCAAGTTGAATACCATCGCTGTAGTACCAGTCCTGAATATGTCGACCTGGTGCCGGGAGCATTCGGTAGCGTGGGTTGTCGAGGTCTTGCATGTACAACACCGGGTTGTTGAGTGCTGTGGTTGCGCCAAGGACGCCCCAGTCGATACGGATTGGAAGGTCGAGCATGAAATCCGCTTCGAATGGGTCAATCAATGCCCCACCGTCCATGCGAAGCATGCGAGGGCCTTCGGAGATATCGCTCTCTTCAAGGATGGTGATCCATGGGGAATCTGTCCATGCCGTTTCGTTGCGTGGGTAGTAGTAGACATTCATGTCGTCTCTATCGTCGGTAAGATCGATGTGGAAGTAATTCACGTCACGCCATCCATTGTCGTCGTTTGCTTCAACAATCAAAGAATATTGGTTTCCGGCGTACATGGTTTGATTCCACTTTCCGTCGTATTGTGGTTGATTTGAGTTGAGGAAACGCCCATCTCTTGAATCATCGACAAAGAAGTTACGGATCACTGGTGATTTCGAGTTCATCGAAACATAGGTGAAGTGGTCGTTATCGAAGCCTGCTGCACCGCCATCAATTGGGTTACCTGCTAAATCGAATCCTTCGACCCAAACAGAAACCTTGCCGACGGGGTCAGCGCCAATGTTGGCCATGTCGCTAAAGGCGCCTGTGTAGTTAGAGAACGGTGCTTGGCCGTCGTTGTTGACCGTGACCGTGATGTATTCGCTTGCATCTGCAATGCCGTCACCGTTTGTATCGTGGTCATTCTCAACCCAGATCTTGATGTTAAGCGAAGAAGGTGGGTTTGGCAAGTCGTAAGCGTTCAAGCGAATTTGTTGGTTGGCTGATGGAACCACCCATGTGTCGTCAACCATGGTTCGCCAATTGCTTTCCAATGAAGGATCAACTTGGCCGTTGAGGATCTTCACTTCGATCAACTTCGGGTCCAAGGTATCGATGGAGAGGTTGAACGGAATGGCGCATTCTGCATCAGGGCGATAGGTCGCAGCAGGACAAAGCGTGTCGCCGCCTTCATACCCGTCGATACGGAACCTGTACGTTTCTGCACCTGCGGCAAAGCCAAGATCAATGTCGAGGTCGAAGTCGCCACCAATGACGCCAGATTGATTTTCAATTGGCAGCCATTCCACAGTGAAGTTATCCGACGAGGTGTTGATTGACTTCTGTTCAAGAACCATGTAATAGCGGCTTGGGTCGGGCGAGATGTCGAGGTTTTCAAGCCGGATGCTTCCGGCAAGGTTGACGATTTGATTGGATTTTCCGTCATCAAGGTCTTGAGACAACCCAATGTCGTTGCGAACCTCAAACGAGGTGATGATTGCATCGTTTTCAACGGCGTTGCCACCCGGAGGGGCCATGAGCAATGCCGATGGCAATCCGTTGACTCCATCGGTTGCGAGAAGTCCAGAATAAATCCGAACCTCATCCGTGTCTTCCCAATTCGAGTTCACAATGAAGCGCCATGTAATGCGCTTACCGTCAGTGATGTCAGCAACAACCGAAGTGGATTCAAGGGTGATCAAATCACCCGCATCTGAGGCTTCTGCAAACCCGAAGGCTTCAGAGTAGGATAAGATTGCAGTCCCTGTGCTCGATTCGAGGGTCAGATGGCTTTCAGCAAGCGAAGAACCGGTCGAAGGTGCGACGGTATGCGTCGTGACGATTTCATACAAATCTCCGTTTGGATAGAAACCAACTGGATTTCCAGTCACGGCCAGCGTGTTGTCGTACCCGCTTGCAGTCACGATGTTCAAGTTCGAGAAGGTGAGGCCACCACCGCTGGTGGAGGTCACTGTCATTTCGACGTTGGCCGTTGAGCCACCCGTCCAAAGAGCAACACCCTTGTTGAGTTCCAGATCAAGCCCATCTGAATTGTCGAGGGTGGTCGTGAAGTTGTAGATTACATCGAGGTCCCGAATCACCATCGTAGCGCCGGTTGATGCGTTTGGAGAATCTGCTTTGAAGCGGAATGTCATCCACTCGTTGCCGTAGGCGTCAACGTGACTGACCGGCACAAGTGGGTTGGTGAGCAGCGAGTTGAGCGATGCCGTAAGGTCTGTCTGGCTCAAGTACTCTGGAAGCATTCGTGTTGCGTTGGCAACCGCTCCAAGTTCGACGGATTGAGTCCCTGATAGCACGGAGAAGTCGAATCCTTCCATTGGATCGGTGCTTGAATGAATCATGATTTCATCAAGCACGAAGTCGCTCGAAAGAACAACTGCGCCCTTAGGGAGCATGAAACTGCCGCCTTCTGCAACGCCGCTGAGATCGGCGCTGATGTTGGCAAGGGTTGTGCCGTAGTTGATGCCATCAACCTTGTTGAGGAGGAATTGTGTTTGCCGGCCAAAGGAGCCAAACGCTGGTTCGTCAAAGCCCCAGTCGATGTTGCTGTCGTTTGCAACGTCCACTTGGAAGTTCGTTGCGTGGTGTCCAAACGCTAAGTCGAACCAAAGTCCGCCAACGTTGCAGTTGTTTTGGTAGGACATCAAGGTCTCAAATCCGAAAATCGGCGAGTCGAGGATGTATTCTGTATCGGGAATCATCCCGATGATACCGTTGCCACCGACCGCTTGTAAATCGAGGGATGGCGTATCTGTGCAGTCGTCTTCAACATGGGCAGTGATGCGAGTAATTGGTTTCGAAAAGCTGCTGCGTTCGAGCGCTGGTGTGTAGGATGAATCGGTGAGCATTGGTGAATACACGAGAGGCATACCCGGGGTTGCTTCCCACACGCCATTGATGACGCCGTTGGTCATTTCATCGGTTTGATTGAAGCCTGTACCGACTCGAGTTCCGATGCTAAACCCATGGAAAATTGGGCTTGAAAGCCGAGAAGTTCCAGAATCAAAGGTCAAACGGAAGTTCACCGAAGGGTGCTCAGTGGAATTGATATCCCAAAGTTCAATGATTTTTCCCTGAAGGCCAATCATAGGAACGCCGTGGTTGTCAACAACCGTAACGCCGGTCGCTGAATCGAGGACTTCCAAAGACAATGTTGCTGAAGAGGTGGTCTCGGATTCAATGGTCAAGAGGCCGTATCCGTTTGGTTGGTTTTCGCCGCCTTGGACCGATGGCAGGAAACCGTTGATGTCCATGGTTGCCGCTTGAGGCAAGCGGTCACCAAGTCGGAAGTTGTCGATGTACCAGCCTGCAGCGTTGCCGTCAGCGGTGTTAATGTCATTGTCGTCCATGACAAAGCGGAGTTGGATGTATTGGCCAACGTATTGAATGAGATCGATGGCGATGTTGGCCCATCCGGTTGGGTTGCTCGTTCCGACGGATGTGCCACCAAGTGCATAGTCGCCTGCTGGAACATCGCTGCAAGAGTTGTAGATTTCACCGGCGTTGTTGGAGCCTGTGCTGACGCGGTAATACCCGTTGGAGTAGCCAACGCCAGTTGAATTGCCGACGTCGATGTCGATGTAACTGAATCCTGTTGGGTCTGGTGGGAAGATACCATTGCTGGAGGTCCTGATTTGCACATAGGCACAGTCGGTGTACTTGATGGCCGGATTTGTACCGCTAGGGGTGATTCGATCAAGGTCGTGGTAGGAATCGAAGTAGGCCGTGGTGTCCTTCAAGGCCAGGTCGACGAACATCGAAGGGGAATGCAAGGCATACTTCCCACCATTTTGGTTCGAGAATTCGTCGGTGTAATCGTTGTCATAGAGGCCAGTTCCCCAGCAGTAGGTTCCAGAATAGCAGTCGGGGACTCCTGGAATTGGGGGGGAGCCCGGAGGGTTTAGTTCACCGTGGTCAAACCCGTAATTGTTCTGATAGAAAGGTCGCTGATCGACGAAGCCGGCCAGTGTTTCTTCGAAATCAGTGAGCACGCCCTCTGCGGTAAGGGAGACAGGGGTTGCCGTTGCGCCGTCTTCGTAAGTGAAGTAAGAAGCGTTCGAGAATTTAGTGAGTTGGTTGTTGTAATTTGGATTCCAAACACGAGACATGGTGTCTGTGTCAATCCGTTGGTGCGAGGCGTGTTCGACCATGTTGACCGAGACATCGACGCTTGCGCTTGTGACGGTGTCGCTTGCTGGCAAGTCAATGCTACCGTCATCGCGGTTGAGGAAGGCTGAGCCGTCTCGCATTTCAATATCGGATTCCGCGTCTTGATTGGCGAATGTGGTCACGTTCGCGGCGCCTGCAAAGGGTGCCAAAATCATCAGTGCTACAAGGAAGAGTGGGGTTCTCAAAGTACGATTCTCGTGTGTCATGGACTCACCTGCCCTTCACGCGAAGATTCTTCCACATAAAACCACATCGCATTCATGCCTACCTCAACCGGTCCTAAGTGCGAGCCTGTGCCACGAACGCTTTCAAAAACCGAGCCAGCGGCGTTCCAGTCATCCAATCGAGGGCAACTCACGCCCATCAATACCTCGCTGTGGGCTCTTTTTGATTGATTTATCACTGACCTTCAATCCACTGTTCAATGATGCCCGAACGAACCATGTCAGAACACCAAAAATCCCAGAAACCAACGCTCTACAAACTTCACAGCTGAGCGTTTCAACGGCTCAACGAACAATGTGATGAAACAACCCTTCGATAGCGCAACCGCTTCAATGACTTCATGAGGGGGAAGACCGTGGCAAAACCATGGAACCATACTCAAAGGAACCCGTTACGCTGATTGAGCACATCTTTCCCGGTGATACCAACGACCATGACACCTTGTTCGGTGGACGCCTTCTTTCGATCATGGACAAAGCTGGCGGGATTGCTTGTTCTAAATTCGCTCACCGTGAATTTGTCACCATCTCAATTGACACCCTCAAGTTCATCGCACCTGCGCGCCAAGGCGATCTTTTGGAGGTGACTGGCAAGGTTGTGTTCACAAGCACGCACACCGCATGCACAAAGGTCACTGCAATGGCAGTGGACAAAGCAACATGGAATAAAAAGAAAATCTGTGAAGGCTACTTTTTCTTTGTCGCAATCGATTCAATGATGAGGCCAATTCCAATCCCTCAACTGACCATTGATGGAGAAGATGAGCAAAAGGATTGGGACCAGGCGAAGCGCATCAGAGAACAAATGCGCAGCACCAACGACGATTGAGCACCCCTACATTGATGTGGCCTTCGCTGGTGGCGAAGTCATGCCTGTTCTCAACATCGCCATGGTTGGCAGCGATGATTTGGCCCGTGAAATCGCAAAACCCACAGACCAGCGGGATGTGCATACCTATGTTCACAAGGAAAGCGGCAGCGACGGACCACGAATTCTTTCCCTCATTCGACCTGCAAAATACCCCGAACGCCTGCGCCCGTTCCTCAACGCCCTCTCTGCTGCCCGTGTTGGTATCGTCGAAGTGAGCGGCATCGACGCCACGCTGGGTGAAGCGCTCGTTGCTTTCGCCAGTTCTGGGCTCACAAAGGGGATTGCTGTCATCAACCCACCACAGGGTGAATGGGTCGACGAAGATCAGGTCAAAATGCTGTTCAAGCAAGCGGGCCTCAGTGAATGGATTTTTGCCAAAGGCGATGGAATTGGATTGCGGAACATGCTGTATGATCTCATGGATGCCATTTCTGATGAATTGAAGGCAAACGCCGAAGCACCTCTTGTTATTCCTGTCGATCAACACTTCAACGTCAAAGGCATTGGTTTGGTGGCCATTGGCTATGTTCAATCTGGTACCGTCAATGTTCATGACGACCTGGTGCTGTTGCCCGCAAACGGCACTGGAAACGCAAAATCGCTTCAAGTGATGGACGATGATGTGCCTGCAGCTCGCGCTGGCGACCGTGTTGGCCTCGCATTACGCAACGCCAAGGAAGACCATCTGGGCAGTGGAACCTTGCTCGTCCGCCCCGCTGTTGAAGATAAGAAAACCAACACAAGCATCCCACTGGCCGTGGTTGCACACCACCGGTCCAAACTCGAACTCAAGCGTTCGCCGTTTCAAAAGCGCGTTTTGGCCGAAGGTGACGTCATCCACGCCAGCGTCGATCTGCAATTTGTCGTCGGACGGATCGCATCGGTTGATGGCGAAAATGCGGTTGTATCTTGGGAGAACCCTTTATTCATCCGAAGAGAGAATCCTGAACCAACACTGATTGCGCAACTCGATTCAAAGCCGAGAATCATGGGCAGTGGTCGTCTCGAGTGCCTCGAATGATGCCTCAAAGGAACCCAAAATAGTAGATGGCAATCGCTATGAAGGGCGCCACCAAAGTGAGCATCCGCAGCGGGACCCACCACCATTTTTTGGACCAAGATTCTGTTCTGTTTCCCAAATCCTCGAGGGCATCATCGAGAGCCGGTGAGATGAGAACCTCTTCAAGCATGGAGGGTGCTTATTGTTATGATTGTTAAACTTCCTGCCGTTGCAGACTAAATCTTTGATTGCCTTCAAATTGGGCCGTTTGGCGTTTCAATAGAGGTCGATATTTCCAAGGGCAAGTGGCTGCAACTGTCGGTGGATTGATAACCAACCACGGGCCCTTTGCGCGCTGGGATGCGCATCACTGGACAACAAGAGAGTCCATACCGTGCAGAAGACCTTGAAGTCTTCAAGGGACTGCACATGGTTGGAAAACCTGGAAAGGTTCGAGTCACTGTTTCTGAGCGCAAGCTGTCGATTGAACAAAAGACAGGAGAATTTACAGAAATTGATCATGATTGGGTCATGCGATTGAATCAAACCTCAAAACCACTTTTGCCCACCGGGTGGGCCGTCGTGGGTGCTGTTTTGTTATTGGTTGCATACCGTGGCTTAGTTCTCGGAACTTCATGGCAGTTGCTGACCATCGGGGTGGGGATGCTCCTCCTCACCGGGCGCTTTGGCACAAAGAGACCAACACTGACTATTGAAACGCAAGCAAACGACTGCCACATCCTCACCGGTAATGCTGCTGTGCTGATGCGGTTGTGCTATTTGCACTCAAGGCTTGCAGAAGGCCAAAGCATGGAAATCGCCCGTCTGGGTTTGGAAGACCTTCAACGAGATGTCGATTACCCTCGTTCCGAAGCATCGCCACTCATCCCAGTGGAGCCCGTGCGGATTGAGGCATCACCCTCGATTGCGGCGTTGCTTGCGAATCATGGTAATCCAGAAGACCTTCCCGAATCTGCTGTACCGCTCAACCTCTTTGGAACAGAAGAGCCCTTAGATTTGGATTTTGAACAGCCCCCTAAGGAGGGATGGATGTTTGGAGAACCAGAATCAAGCGGTCAACAGCACATCGGCGCCGAACACGGATTGATTCAACGTGGCCGAGCAAACGCCAGGCAACGAACACATGCCTTGCCGCAACCAACTACATCTGACCATCAACCAATTCACTACAATCATCCATCTCACCCCTATCCAGTCAATCAGCCAATGAACACGGAACGATCCTACGGGCGCATTGCCGAGACAAACCAGAACTTACCCCAGCACCATGCGGTAGAACCAGCGCAGGAAATCCCGCAAACCTTCCTCCCAAGTTTTGTTGGCCCGGAAGGGGCTCATGTCCCTCAACCCGCCCCAGCGCCGATGTCAACGGAAGCAGAATTCGATCTGGAATTCACCAACCTATTCTCGGAAGAAGAGGAAGCAGTGACTTCGATTGTCGATGCGGCTCGCAGGGAGGCTGCGCCCCTTGATGCTGAATTGGTTCACCACCAAAGCCAGCCAGTACCCCAACACACCCAATACAAAATTGAACCGCGAAACTCAGGTTACGCGAACCCTCAGTTCATCCATAAAAGGAGACGGCGGAACGGCAATCGAGTGCAAGCGCTCATCCAAGGAATTGGACGCACCGCCTCCATGGCAGGCCAACTGCTCACTGGTGAGACAGTGCAAGCCCTCAAGGGGGAAGCAGGAACTGAAAGCAGTCATGAATTAAGGGGACGATCGACCAGAACCCATCAGCAGGAAATTGAAAATTCTGTATCGAACCTTTCGGAACAACATGGCGGTGTCCTGCCCAAGGAAACAGTTGAACAAATGATGAAGCACATCGATCGACGCCATACCCTTGCAGAGCAAATTCAGCAAGAGCAGGGTCCTGCATCAATCGATTTGGATTTGGACAACTTGTCGTTTGATGACCTTGTTGAACATGAGAATGAGATGTCAGACGCAGAACAAGCATCGCATTTGCCAAGGCTAGATTCTTGATCATCCGAGGATGCTCTCGAAGCGGCTCAATCGATGAGCAAACGCTTCCGGCGTCATGGCTTGAAGCGCTTCGACACCAAAAGATTGCAACGTAAAACTTGCTGAAACGGTAGCGGCGACGAGTGCGGTTCTCAATTCATCGCGTTCCAACGGACCGTCTCCTAAAGCAATGTAGGCTGCAAGGGTGCCTGCAAAAGTGTCGCCGCATCCAGTAGGGTCGCAGACATCAGCGGTTGGGAAAGCCGGCAGTGCAATGATTTCATCGCCATGGAAGGCGAGTACGCCATGTTCACCGCGCTTCACGACTAAGGTGGAAGCCGAGGTCATCGAGCGTACGGTGTGTGCTGCGCGGATGAGGTTTTCATCTTCTGCCAGCATGCGAACTTCGCCATCGTTGATGATGATCAAATCCACCCGTTGCATCACTTCAAGCAAGGGTTCACGAGCGATGTTGATCCAGAGGTTCATTGAATCAAGCATCGAGATACGGTTTGGGGTGGTTTGGTCCAAAACGCTGGCTTGGAGTGCGGGATGCAGGTTCGCACAGAAGGTGACCTTCGGTGTGCGTGCATGCTCAGGCACCTTTGGTTGGAAGTGTTCAAACACATTGAGATGGGTCGCGTGGGTTTCAGCTTCAGCCATCGACCCTTGGTAGGCCCCTTCCCAGCGGAATGTTTCCCCCGCAGCGGTTTCGATGCCAGATACATCGGTTCCATGGCTTGCCAGAATCAGTCGATCTTTATCGGTAAAGTCTTCACCGACAACCCCGACCAAACCAACCTTCCCAATGCCCAACCGTTGAGCATGAAACGAAGCAGCAAGGCCTCCGTAGGTAGCAGAGCCACCAAGAGCATGTTTGACTTGCCCAACAGGTGAAATCACTGAATCATAAGCAATGCTGCCAACCAACAGAACATCCATGTGCTAGCGAAATGGAGACGCTATTTCAATTTGTCACTGCTTGGTTATTGCCTTTTCATCGGCAAAGTTCAGCAGCAGATGATGTCAGATACCTGCACAGAGTTCAACCAAGCAACTCTTGATGCATATCGATGTATTGAATGGTGATGTTCCGGTCGAGAAAATCTTGTTCATCCATAATTCGGCGATGCAATGGAATCAAATGTTCAACGCCGGTGATCATTGTTTCATCAAGCGCTGTTCGCATTCGGCGAACTGCGTCTTCTCGATCCCGTCCCCAAACCAGAAGTTTGGCCAAGAGGGAGTCAAAGCATCCCGGCATGTCGTAACCAGGGTAGGCGTGAGTGTCGACGCGTACGCCGTATCCAGACGGGAAATGGCACTCCCACAAGCGACCGGGGCTTGGAATGAATTTCCGAGGGTCTTCTGCATTGAGCCGGCATTGAATGGCATGCCCGTTCCATTTCACATCATCTTGAGTCAGTGGTAATGCTTCCCCCTGAGCGACTCTTATGCCAAGTTCGACCAAATTATAACCGGTGATGAGTTCAGTAACGGTGTGTTCAACTTGAACGCGTGGATTGACCTCAAGGAAGTAAAAATCTCCACTACCGTCTCGAAGGAATTCAAACGTTGCAAGGCCTTTGTACCCTACAGATTCTGCGCCTCTGCACACAAGGTCTCCGATTTCTTGGCGTGTTTCCTCATCGAGCCATGGCCCTTCTTCGACTAACTTTTGATGCCGGCGCTGAATTGAACAGAAACGTTCTCCAAAATGGATTGCCTTTTTGCCGTCTCCGAGCACTTGGAACTCGACGTGTTGAGCGCCTTGAATGTATTTTTCAACAAAGACACGCTCATCGCCAAAGGCTGATTTAGCCCTTGATTGGCAGAGTTTGAGGGCGCTTTCAAATTCAGAGGATTGTTCGACGATTTGCATCCCGATACCGCCACCGCCTGCTGCGGCTTTGATGATCACTGGGTAGCCAATTTCTTCGGCAAGGGTCGATGCGACACCAGCGTCTGAGATCGGTTCTGAAGAACCCTTCGCAGTTGGGAGCCCAGCGGCTTCCATTGCCGCACGAGCCTCAATTTTATCCCCCAGCAACGTGATGACATCAGCGGATGGTCCAATGAACGTGATGCCTTCTTCTTGCAGCCTGCGGACAAAAGTTGCGTTTTCGGCCAAGAACCCATAGCCAGGGTGGACTGCATCGCAACCCATTTCTTTAGCGGCGGTGATCACCGATTCAATGTCCAAATAAGTGTCAAGGGGGTTAGCCTTGTTGTTGGCATAAGCAACATCTGCCAAACGAACAGGAAGGGAAAGGCGATCTTCTCGACCGTGAATGATAGCGGCTTCTATGCCCATGTCGCGCAGAGTTCGGAGAATTCGAAGAGCGATTTCACCGCGGTTCGCAATCAGCACTCGCTTGAAGGCCATGGTTGCTCGTGGAGGAATTACTCTATGATGCCAACGGTCGGGAATCAACCACAGGTGGTATTTTTTAGATGTGTGATGAAACGCCTCTGGGCATCATAAAGGGCGATAATGTTACCATAAAACGGAAAACTTTTCCCAAAAAACTTCCAAAAACAAGAAAAAACAGCAGAAGTTTCATATCGTGGCACAGTGTTCGTCAAATATGTCGCCGAAACACCAAACCGGGGCCGAAGCCCTCGACCGACTCGCTGGAAGGGACCTCAACAATGACGGACAAATTGTCAATCTTGTTATTTGTGGGAACTCGAAATTTTATGATTACGCATGGCTCGAGGATGCAATTGATGAGTGGGTCAAGTACAACTCATACCCTGATCTCATCATCCTTGGAGGCGCGAGCGGCGTGGATTACCTCGCTGAACGATGGGCCGACAACAACAACGTACAACTGGCTGTGTTCACCGAAGCTTGGACGGCCCCACGCCCAAACGGCCCCGCTGACAGCGGGCGGCCTGAAGCGGAACCAAGCCTCGTCGACCGGATGTTGGTTCCTGCAACCCACATGTTGGCATTCCCAGGACCTGATTCCGTTTGGACAAAGAAAATGGAAAAGGCAGCACACGCCCGTGCGATTCCAGTTGTCAGCGTCCCAATCCCTCAATGAAAGGACTGACGCAGCACTATGGCTTGTCGACGGTATCGTCATCGGCGTTGG
>CESU01107543.1_pt1 | contig 18112 bp, 13 predicted proteins | sample 531141 | NCBI WGS metagenome assembly CESU01 (sample SAMEA2621401, study PRJEB7988) | marine metagenome | isolation source: saline water (ENVO:00002010), including
GGGGATTAGTTCATCTTCATGACATTTTAAAGGAAGGAATTTACTAATGAGCAAAGAAAAGGAAATGAGTTTCTTAGACCATCTGGAGGAGCTCCGTAAAAGGCTTATATGGATAGTTCTCTCCATAGCTGTAGGAGGTATGTTGATGTTTATTTTCCAGTCTCAGGTAGAGTCTGTGTTAAGCGGGCCTAGAAACTCTGAATTTGTGACGTATAAATTACTTTGTAAACTTTCTCAAGCCTCCGGGCTAGATGACTCTCTTTGTTTTACAGATGTAGATTTTGAACTGCAAGGGACTTCTATGTTGGCCAATTTTACAGCTCACTTTATGGTAAGTATCATAGGAGGGATCATTATCGCCTTTCCATTTATTTTCTATCAGTTATGGCTTTTTATTAAGCCAGGCCTTAAAAACAATGAGATTAGCGCAGTAAACGGAATATCCATTGGAACGAGTTTACTTTTTTTCAGCGGAGTTTGTTTTGGTTATTTTGTTCTGGCTCCTTTGTCAGTAAGGTTTTTGGGGACGTATGAATTTGCTGGGGCGGTTATGCGGCCTAATGTCATGAGCTACATAAAACTAGTGGCGTCTTTATCATTGGCTACTGGAATCATTTTTCAACTTCCCGTGGTGATTTATTTTCTGGCTAAAATCGGAATTGTAACACCAGAAGGCCTTAGAAAATATAGAAAACACACACTTGTAGCCGTCTTAATTCTAGCAGCTATAATTACACCACCCGATGTGTTTAGTCAAGTGCTGGTGGCTTTCCCTGTATTAATTTTGTATGAATTCAGTATTCGAATAGCAGCTCGAGTACAGAGGAAGGAAGCGACTAGTGAGACAGTAGTAAAGTAATTTTATTAGATTTTGGGCTCTATGAAGTCCCATTTGTTTCCATACAAATCTTCGAACACCACGACTTTTCCGAAATTTTTTTCTGCAGGCTCTGTGACGAATTTCACATCATGCTGCTTCATGTGGTTTACATCTCTCCAGAAATCATCTGTATACAGAAACATAAATACTCTGCCACCAGTTTGATTTCCTACTGAGTCTATTTCTTTTTCATTTTTAGCCTTTGATAAAAGTAGAGCACACTGAATATCTCCAGGTGGAGCTATGATGACCCACCTTTTTTCTGGGCTGCGCTGCACATCTTCCAATACTTTAAATTTTAACACCTCGGTATAAAAGGCCAGTGCCTCATCATGATCTTTTACCATTAATGTCACTCTGGAAATGTGTTGATGCATAATTTTTGGTTTAGTGGGTTTTAGGCCAAAAAAAGATGTTTTAAGCAATTAAACACTAATAATGGACTGTTTAAGTGCTTTTTGTTCGTTTTTCACTTATTATTTAGTAAGATGTATCTATCTAATTAAGGCTTTAATGAGCGAGTCAAAACAAGCACTAGGTGTCTATCTGCAGAAAGAAATACTCCCCTTGGTTTAACCCTCTTAAAATGTAGTTTATATATTCTTCCATCCTGTACAGTGTTATTTTAATTCTGGCCATTTTACAGTGTCATCATCTATGAAATGCGGACTCCATTGAACTTCACTTAAACTGTCTTCGTCAAACCAAAAATTCATACCGAGTTTATCAGAAAAGATTAGTTCGTGTGATGGGTTTTCGCTTGATGACAAGTCGTCAAATCCGAGATCATCTACTCCCTTATCTTTCAGTTTGCTTTTGAACTCTTCTTTGGATAGGCCTATGGGCGTGAAATCCAAAAATTGATAGTCAGCTGAAGTGATCGCTATCGTCACTAGACGCCAGTCATCTTCCTTGTCGAATCCAAGAGATAATTCAAGTTCGTCAAAATGCCAGCTTTCGGTTTCATCCTCCTCTGAATCAGTATAGGAGAAGCTTTCCTTTTCGTCTGGTTCTCCTAGAAGTGATGTTACATCTTCTCTTTGAAGACCGAATTTCAATTCTCCAAGTCCTTCTCCCTCTACTATGAGGTTAATATTTATGTTTCCGTCTTTTACTACTTTCATTGCGTTATCTTTTATTTGGGATGTTTTTTAAATCTCGTTCACGAAATTTAAAAAGACTTTTTTATGAAGCTCAAGGTCCATGTTAGGAGAAAGTGCTACTCGTGCTATATAGTCTTTGTCTCCTTCTTTGGTGGTTCCTTGAGTAGAGGTCGCGGGTATGGTCCAGTAACATCCGTTTAACTGTCCGTAACTCACGCAATATTTACTCTCATCAGGGATTTCGCTGATCATTAAATTGATCAGTTTATGATTTAAGGCTCTTTTATAAGATTCCCTTTCTTCATCAGTGCCGCCTTTAGTAGGAAGATCTAATGAAAATACAGAGGGGGTAAATCCTTGTTCGGCTAATTCTTCTGAGACAAAATTGATTTTGGCTTCTGGCAAAGTTTCGTTGATGAAATTCACAAACTCACGTGTGTTCTTATAGGCATCATGAATTCGTTGTTTCATGGAGGGCATTTGTTTTGCTAATAATTCGTATTGCAGATTTGTAGCTTCGTTATCACATAGGATGAGATGCTGTTCTATTTTCTCCATCAAAACCTTAGCCTTACTATTTGCAACGCAATAACCAGCAGTACATAAGCCGCCACTAGGAAATTTAGATCCACTGGCATATGAAATGGTTCGCACCTCAGATAAGATGTCCTCTTCACCCAAGAAGTGAACATTGGGACAAAATGTTTGATCTAAAATAAAAACAGGGTCTACTGCTAGTTCACCAGTTGCTGTCTTGCGGGGTGCATTTAAGACCTCCTTTAATTTTATAAGATCGGGGACTTCGACTCTGGGGTTCGTTGGGATTTCAGCAATGATATATGGGATAGCATCTTGGATAGCTATTTTGGCTAAGACTCTATCAATGCTTTGTACCATATCATTATCTCCATCCACCGGTAGATCCACCACTTCCACATTATCAATGCAGGCTGCTACTCTTCTTGCTTGGTCATTCGTTCCGCCATAACAATTTGGCGGAACTATGATTTTGATAGCCTTTCCTTTATGTTTTTCTAGCGCATCATGAATTAGACCCATCATGATGGCATATTGAATAGATAGTCCACTTGAGCCAACAACTGCTTTGGTGTTGGTTCCTGTAATCTTTTTAATTGAATCTAAGACAAGAGTCTTATTCTTCTCTAGGTTACTTCTGTTGGCCTCAACAGAAGAATTTCCTATTAGTGATTTTAGTGCTGCTAGAGAATTGACAGGGGTCATGGCTATGGTTTCTCTTCTGCGGAAATGCTGAATTTCTGAGATATAACTTTCGTTTTCTTTACCATTCACTACTAATAGACTTCCCAGTTGAGAATGAATGTTTACGAAAAAGTCAATATTAGAGGTGAGGTCGAATTTGGAAATTTCATCTTGCTGTGAAATGAAAACTGTGCTTCCATTGAATGCCGAGATCTCCTCCGACTTCTCTACACGCTTTAAATCAAAATTATACCCATAAATACTTCTTAGTATTTCTGAATCAAAAAACTCGGGTAATTCACCTGTGTAAATGATTTGGGTGTTTTTATTATCTAATAAATTTTTTCTTAGAATAGCCAAAACAGGAGCCGTCTGTGACGAAAAACTGATAGCACTATCTGGGGTTAGCTTATTTAAGCTAGAAATTACCCATTCCAGGATGCAAGATAGCGGATGACCTAACCGAATATAATCATAAGCAGTAGGCAATTTCCTTAGTGCTTCGGCTTCAGAATTACTGTCTTTAAAAAGAGATTCAAACTGGTCTAAAAACTGAGATTTAGCCAATTTTTCATCATAAATATCTAGTCGATGAGTGGTTAGCTTCAGCCACCCAGCCGGCATGTTTTCTAACACCTCTTTAATATAATTGAACATTTTCTTCTCTTCCATTTTTCCCTTCTTTTGATAGGTCAAATGTATAGGTTAATTGGGCTTGAATTATAAGTGATATAGGACGTTTTGTTACTTTATTGAGTTTGATTTTTTTATATTTAAACGATGAAATTTTTACGGACATGGGTAAAGGAGAGAATAGTTTTTTAAAAGAATTTGCATAATCATAGAAACGATGAATAACAGAGAAGATATTCCTAAAAAGCAGCGAGAGCCATGGCCAATTAAAGAGGTTATGGAACAGGTGTATGCGATGAAGCTTTGGGGTGGTCGTGCAGTTGATTTTTATTCAGGTTCAGGTTCTCATGATTCTGAGTTGGTAACTCCGTATATAGAGGTTTTAACCTCCTTTTTGACTTCTTTTAAAAGCCCTATTACGTTATGTGACCTAGGGTGTGGAGATTTTAATGTTGGAAAGGACCTAGTGAAATACACTAGTAAATATATCGCAGTGGATATAGTACCAGACCTTATAGAACGCAACAGGAAAAAATTTAAAGAAGATCATTTAGAATTCCATTGCTTGGATGTCGTAGCAGATGATTTGCCAGAGGGAGATTGTGCTTTGGTAAGGCAGGTGTTACAACATTTATCGAATTCAGAAGTGCAAAGAATAGTGGATAAACTGAGCGAATTTAAATATGTTATTCTGACGGAGCATCTGCCTGATGGAGCTTTTGAAGCTAATAAGGATATTATTACAGGGCAAGGGATAAGACTAAAAAAGCAGAGTGGTATAGACTTATTGTGCCCCCCGTTTAATTTCAAAGTATTAAATGAGAAAGTGTTATTATCCGTTGCTGTGTCTGATCATAAAGGTGTTATCGTAACTACACTTTATGAAACTTAATTAATGAGTTGATTTTGAATGTAACTCTAGAGGTCTTTGTGATCAGAAAACCCCGCTGTCATATCTAGCAGTTTTATGTTTTCGCATTTTGTATTATTCCCTAATGATAGCGATTCATCTACTGTTTTCTCATATTGGCGCTAACGGCTAAGCTAAAATTACTTAAACGGTTTGGTTTGGAGGAGTTATGTGCAGCTATCTACCTTCGTGGAATATAGCATTTGTTTCCATTTGAATTACGGGTATAACGTCCTCCGCGTGGTCCAGTATAAACAATTGGCCTATGTTTTTCTAGTGTTTCGGCCTGCTTCAGTTCTGCGCAAATTGTAAGGTAATCAGGTGAGACCTCAGCTCCATAGTTAATTGCTTTCTTAAAGTTATTGCATGCATCTTTTATTTGAGTTGGAGTTAACTTGAAGCACATTCCAGTAATTTGTGTACACCATTCACCAGCTTTTGAATTGTTTTTAACGTTTTGAGTGTGATAGTTCTTGAGCTTCATCTTGGCTAGTAAATAGTGTGTTTCGCCATTTTTTGAATCTGCTTTCAACTCTTTTTTAAGTGCCTTAATAGCTGCTGCGTATTCTCCATTTACGACCAATAATTTTGCCTTATAATTGTTGTAAAACGGATTTTCAGAATCAATTGCTAAGGCCTTGTCGATTAATTCAGATGCTTTTTTTCTTCTTTCGCTGTCGGAAGTTACTTTAAGTCCTCCATCTCTATAATCATAAAGGGCTAGCCTTGATTGGAAATAAAAGGCGTAGTCGTTGTCTTTGACCTCATTTGTATATTCAGCAACTAACTTGCGTATCTCATCAGCATCCTTTTCGAAGCTATAAAGAAATAGAATCTGTGCTTTGAATAATTTTTGTTCGAGGGACTTTCCATTCAATTCAATCGCCTTATTGATGTCATCAATTGCAAAACGACTTTCACCAGCTAAGAAAAACTCAATTGAACGATCAAAATAATTGGATGCGTTAGAGGGTACGGCATCAATCTTGGCACTGATTTCCTTCAATACAGATGAAGAATTTTTTATTACTGATAAATCTTGATCCTTAACACATCTGCAGCTTATAAAATTTTGTGTACCTGTCTTATCACGAACAACACCGTCAAACTGTTTACCCAACACCCGCATAAAAGCGTTTACTTCATCTGCTTTAGAGCTAGTCCAGAATTGAGCATTTTCTCTAGATGCTGACAATTTATAAATGCCAGTTTTATTAGAAACTGCACCAGAATATTTAGCATAAAACATTAAATCATGACTTGAAGCCAGACTTGTTCCGGGTGATACATTATCACCGCCTCTTGATACCATTCCCATTTCATCAATCAAATTCTGCGCAACGCCAATTTCCAATTCCATTTGCTTCCATTCGCCATCAGAAGGAATGTGCCATCCTTTTGGACAAGAGCTAATAGATTGGTTATAATTATAATACCGACCAAAATAATTGCTGTATGGAACCGTCAAGTCCATTGACTTATGTTCATTGATAATGTATTGTAGATTTTCCCCAAACCATTTTTGATCACCAATCATAACCCATTTATAAGTGCGTCCATCTCTTTCATCGGACATTAATCCAATTTCTTTTTTACTAACACGATCCATTAAAATTCTTAGTTGGCTTTCAAGTACAAAACCATAACTGTACGCACCTGTGTTTTTAACGAAGAATTCCATCATCAAACCATTTCCATTTTCAGAATCAAAATTGTAAATAGTTATAAGCTTAGCATCTTTTGGTATGATTAGCTTTTGCATGGCATGCATCTGATTGTCAGATTTATCAAAATAAGCTTGAAATTGAGGGTAGTAGGATATTGATTGTACACCATCAATTGATACTTGAGAAACATTCTTTAGAGGGTATAATGTGCCAATACAATAAGCACCAATCGATTCTATTGAACTTTGATATTGGCTTGATATTCCTTTAAATTCAAGTGTTAATACTGTGTTCGTGTATTGAAGGACACCTGCATGATTAAAGACATCCAGTTTGTTAACTGAAATATTTTTCTCAAGATGTTTCTTAGAATTTTTATCTTTTTTACTCAGTTCTTGGGCAAAAAGAAACGAAGAAAGTATGAGAAAGCTAAAAAGAAGGGTGAAATTTTTCATATAATATTCGTTGTTTTATCAGTATTCAAAATGGGTTAGGATTTTCATCAAAGGTAATCAATGTTTTGAACAGCATTTACCCGATTTACATTGGCAATATTTTAAATTATATAAGTGAAAGCCTATTAAAGAAAATGCAGCGATGTATTTAAAATATTCTGTAATCACAATCACTGATGATTGTTCTAGTATTATTGCTATGGACAAAGCTAGCCAGGAACCCCAAAGGGGATGTTTTATCCAAGGTTTTGAGGTTGTTTTTATTGATCGCTGGATAGCCAAGAAAGAGATAAATAAAAATACAAAGTCAAGCCAAACCCACCATTTAGGTGCAGTTGCACAGCAACTTTTTGAACAAGCTGATGCGATAAATAAAAATGGAGTAACCATACAATGAACCATACAGATAAAACTTGCTATAGCTCCAATTAGATCAGACTTTTGTTTTAGTACAGCTACCATAGATATAAACTAGTTCTTTTGATTTTTGCCAGCGTTAGCAAAGGTAGTATAATTTTAACAAATGCAACTAAGTTGCATTTGTTTCAGTCTGAAGCGTGTAAAAAAGAAACGCTACTATGGGCTAAGTTTGGATATTACTAATGTCCTTTGAATTTCTGCATTGTATGGTCCAACTCTCGGATTTTCCATGACGCGTTTAATGGTAACATTTTGTAAATGAAAAGCAGCGAATCGGGTTAGAACTAACCTTTATGTTTTGGATTATAATTGAGTTAAGAACTAAAACAACTATTTTTTATACACGTTGTTGGCATCAGTGCTTAGATTTACAAGTCATTTAGCTATTGATTATAGCTCTCAGAATTTTTTTTAATCTTCTGAAACACCTATATTCTCTTTATTTAATAGGTTTCGTGTATGATTTGCAAAACGCATCATTTTATTGTAATTCTGTTTATCTAAATACTCAGAGGAGTTATTTTCAAAATCTTTGATGGGTAATATGGCATATTTTTTTTGACCATTAATAATAGGTTCGTAAACCCAAGTTAAATCATAAGTGGCGTTTTTAATTTTAACCTCGTTGTTTTGCTTAATTAAATTTAATTTAAAAATAGCTCCGCCATCTCTGGGAAATGTTCGTTGATGTGAAATGAAATTACCCAGTGAATAGACCACTAAATTATCATTTTCTAATATCATTGGTTGAATTACATGAGGGTGAGATCCGATAACAATACGAACTCCCAAACTTTGGAAGTAAGAAAGCCAGGTTTTTTGTTCTTTAGAGGGTAAATTCTCATATTGTGTCCCCCAATGGACAAAAAGAATAATTTCGTCGGGGTTTAATAATTTTGCATTTTTCACATCCTCAGCAATGATTTTTTTATCTAAATAGTTTACAATATTTGGATGCGTTGGAAGAATTCCATTGGTGCCATAGGTATAGTTGAGAAAAGCTAATTTAAAACCATTTTTGATGATTATTAATGGCGTTTGCAAATCTTTTTCTGCTTGATTTATGAATGTCCCAGTATGCAATATGTTTAAAGAGTCTAAAATTTCTATAGTCGTTTCGAGCCCTTTTTTCTTCTTGTCACAAGAATGATTATTAGCTGTCATTAAAACATCTACCCCTGCATTTTTAATGGCTGAAGCATATGTTGCTGGGGAACTAAATTGTGGATAACCAGAATAAGGTTGTATACCCAAAGTAACTTCGAGATTGCCAATTGTGATATCTGCTTCGCTTAAAATTGGGTGTACATATTTGAAACAGTCATTATAATCATGCGTTTTAGTTTTAGAGTTGTATGCGGCATTAATTTGGTCTAAATGTCCCATTAAATCTCCAATAAAAATTAAAGATAGTTCTTCAGTATTTTCGGATGATATTTGAGAAAATCCACAATTTATTCCTAAAAAGAATATTCCGATAAAACTAAAATTATATATATTCATGAGGCTAATTTACATACAAAAACACTCAACTTGTTGAATAACTGATAAATGAATAATTCTAAGCACTCGTAAGTGATGGCTAAGCGCTTATAAATCTTCTAGCTCATTCAGCACTGCTTGTTCTACTTCTTCGGTATCCCACACTTCTGATATATCTGGTCTATCCATTACGCGTTTCATGATAGCGTCTTGTATTTCACCATTGCGAAGCGCCTTATCGTATGGGGTATGGCTAAAAGTAACTTGACTATATAAAGGAAGCCATTTGTCTGGGTATTTCGTAGTAATTTTTCGTTCTATTTTTTTCTGCAGAAGCCATTGCTCATTGGCGGTGAGATCACGCATCTCTACATAATTTCGAAGTGCTAGCTCTGAGATGGCATCTGCCTCTGGTGCTCGCTTGGCTGAGAACTGAGAGAAGACTTGGCCCCATTCCCAGTCGGCCTGCTCAAACAAATCATTAAACACCGTGCAGTCTTCAAACCCACTGTTCATCCCCTGTCCGTAGAATGGGACTATAGCATGAGAGGCATCCCCCATAAGGCATATTTTATCCTGGTAATGCCAGGGTGAGCAACGCACTGTTACTAGACTAGCTGTAGGATTTTCATTGTAATCTTTTAGCAGGTCAGGAATAAGAGGAAGCGTATCAGGGAAGGTTTTTTGGAAGAAATCCATCACTTTCTCATCTGTATCTAGCGAGTTAAAAGAAACTTCTCCGTCATAAGGGAAAAAGAGTGTAAGTGTAAAACTTCCGTCTATATTGGGGAGTGCTATGAGCATAAACTGCCCGCGGGGCCATATATGTAGTGAATGCTCGTCTAACTGATGCGTGCCATCGGTATTAGCAGGAATGTGTAATTCTTTGTAGCCGTGCTCGAGGTATTTTTGAGAGAAATTAAATTTATCCGTTTTCATTAACCTGAGTCTGACCGCGCTAAAAGCCCCGTCTGTACCTATAATTCTATCGTATGTTTTTTCTGAGGCTTGTTTGGTGTGAAGGTCTTGGATTATAAGTGCATTGGCCTTTAAATCTATATCTTTCACTTGCTGATTAAAGAAAAACTGCACATTAGGATATTCATCTGCTTTTATGAGCAGCTGTTTATTTAGCTCGCCTCTACTTACAGAATAAATAGCCTGATCATCAAAACCATACGGCTGAAAGCTTTGGTTTCCTTCGACATCATGCACCATACGGCCCTTCATAGGAATGGCTATCTTCTCTATTTCATCACTGATACCTGCACCTTTTAGTGCTTTCCAGCCTCTGTCACTCAGAGATAAGTTTATAGACCTTCCGGCCACGAGTTTAGCATCTCTAATGTCTGACCTGCGCTCGTATATAGACACGTCAAATCCTTTTCGGGCCATGTAAATGGCTTGTAAACTTCCTACTAACCCTGCTCCTATAATGGCTATTTTATTCATGGTTTTATCCTATTGCTTGTCTTAAATCTTCTAGTATATCTTCTGTATCCTCTACACCTGCACTTAGTCTAATAAGAGAATCAGTAATTCCTGATTGCTCTCTAGCCTCCTTTGGAATGCTGGCGTGAGTCATAGTCGCTGGGTGACCTATAAGAGATTCTACACCCCCTAAAGATTCTGCTAGCGTGAACACTTCACACTTAACTAATAATTGATGTGCGGCTTTTCGGCTGTCTTCTTTTAGTGTGAAACTGACCATTCCACCGTAAGTTCTCATTTGAGTGCTAGCCACTTTGTGCCCTGGGTTATGCACTAATCCGGGGTAATAGACCTTATCTACCTTTGGATGATGACTCAACATTTTAGCTACAGCACCTGCATTAATAGCATGCTGTTTCATTCTAAGATGAAGTGTTTTTAGTCCCCTCAGAACTAAGAAACAGTCTTGCGGACCTGGAATGGCTCCACATGAATTTTGTAATCTGTAAAGTTTTTTCGCTAGCACGTCATCATTACATATAAGAGCTCCCATAACGGTATCGGAGTGTCCTCCTAAATATTTGGTAACCGAGTGCATAACGATATCCGCTCCTAAGTCTAATGGAGTCTGGTTATAGGGCGTTGCAAAGGTGTTATCTACTGCCAACATTGCTCCGTGAGTCTTTGTTACTTTTGCTATAGATTTAATGTCTGCGATTTTAAGCGTAGGGTTGGTAGGAGTTTCTAACCAGATCAGCTTGGTCTTATCTGTAAGGCGTGGCCTTAGTGCCTCCCCATCGGTAAGATTAATGAAGTTAAATGTGATGCCATAATGAGCATAAACCGTGGTGAAAAGTCTATACGTTCCACCATATACGTCACCTACAGAAATCACCTCATCTCCAGGCATAAGGGTTTTTATAACATTATCTATAGCTGCCATTCCCGAACCAAAGCACAAGCCGTATTTTCCGTTTTCTAATGCTGCTAATGCATTTTCTAATGCTGCTCTAGTAGGGTTGTTCGATCTAGCGTATTCATATCCCTTGTGCTCTCCCACGCCCGTTTGAACATAAGTAGAGGTTTGGAAAATAGGGGTCATAATAGCCCCGGTACTTGGATCCGGTTCTACTCCAGCATGGATACACTTGGTGCCGAATTTCATGTCTTTCTTCATCTTTATTTTTACTCGCGTAGCAAAGATAAATGAATGAAGCAACGAGACGATGAAACGATGTCACAATGTGTAATGAATCCTTTGAAAGGATAAATTACGGGATAAATGGGTTCTCCACTGAATCTTGAACAAAAAAAACGCCTCTTGATAAATCAAAAGACGTTTTATAAATGATAAACTATATTTCTAAGGAATCTAAGAATAGTGCTTTCCAAATTAAATTGCTATCTGCGCAGCTCTTTAATCTGGGGAGGTATTTCAGATTAGCCGCTACACATTTCGCAGTCTGCTCCATTATCAATAGAACATGCCATGGCAGCCTCTTCCTCTTGTCTTTCTTCTTCTGTTTTAGCCACTGGAGCTTCTTTGTATTTTTTGTCTACTGTGAACTTGATAGCGTCTGCAGCTGCCTTCGTTCTTAAGTAATACATGCCAGTTTTTAAACCTGATTTCCAACCATAAAAATGCATTGAACTCATTTTTTTGAAGTTTGCATTCTCCATGAAAATATTCAATGACTGTGATTGGTCAATGAAAGCCCCCCTATCTGCAGCCATATCTATAATTACTTTTTGAGAAATTTCCCAAGCCGTTTTATAAAGTGCCTTTAGATTTTCTGGAACGTCTTTTATTCCTTGAACAGAACCATTAGCCGCGATGAGTTTATTCTTCATCTCATCATTCCAAAGTCCTAATGCGTTCAAGTCTCTTAATAAATGCTTATTCACGATGATGTATTCACCAGAAAGTACTCTTCTCGTATAAATGTTAGAAGTGTAAGGCTCGAAGCACTCGTTATTTCCTAAAATTTGAGCAGTAGATGCAGTAGGCATAGGCGCTACTAGAAGAGAGTTTCTCATTCCTTTTTCAACTATCTCAGCTTTAAGCGCTTTCCAGTCCCATCTGTCAGAAGGAGTGATTCCCCATAAATCTGGCTGAAGCTTCCCTTTAGAAGCTGGTGAGCCTTTGAAGGATTCATACGCCCCTTCCTCTATAGCTAAATCCTTAGAAGCTGTACAAGCTGCGAAGTATATCGTTTCGAAGATTTCTTTATTCATGACTCTAGCCTCAGGAGAATCGAAAGGGTAACGCATTTTAATAAATGCATCTGCTAATCCTTGAATACCTATTCCAACTGGACGGTGACGCATGTTAGAGTTCTCAGCTTCTTTTACTGGGTAATAGTTTCTATCTATTACTTTGTTTAAGTTCTTAGTTACTCTATAAGTTACTTTGTAAAGCTCGTTGTGGTCAAACTCACCATCTATTACGAATTTAGGAACTGCGATACTTGCTAGGTTACACACGGCTACTTCGTCTGGAGCTGTATATTCCATTATTTCAGTGCAGAGATTAGAACTTTTGATAGTTCCTAAGTTTTTCTGATTAGATTTCTCATTGGCAGCATCCTTATAAAGCATATAAGGCGTCCCTGTTTCTATCTGAGATTCTAAGATTTTAAACCAGAGTTCTTGGGCTTTTATCGTTTCTCTTCCTTTCCCTTCTTTTTCATACTTGGTGTAAAGTGCTTCGAATTTTTTCCCGTGGGTATCAGAAAGGCCAGGACATTCATTTGGACACATTAATGTCCAGTCTCCACCATCTTCCACTCTCTGCATAAATAAGTCACATACCCATAATGCATAGAATAAATCTCGAGCTCTCTGCTCTTCTTTACCGTGGTTTTTCTTAAGATCTAAGAAATCCATAATATCAGCATGCCATGGCTCGACGTAAATAGCGAAAGAACCTTTTCTTTTACCTCCACCTTGGTCTACGTATCTAGCGGTGTCATTAAATACTTTCAGCATAGGTACTATTCCGTTAGAAGTCCCATTGGTTCCTTTGATGTAAGATCCTTTAGCTCTTATATCATGTATAGAAAGTCCAATTCCTCCTGCACTCTGAGAGATTTTAGCACATTGCGTCAGCGTATCATAAATCCCATCGATACTATCTTCTTTCATCGTAAGTAAGAAACAAGAAGACATTTGAGGTTTAGGAGTCCCCGCATTAAATAATGTAGGAGTAGCATGTGTGAACCATCCTTGGCTCATCATATTATAGGTTTCTATCGCAGATTCTAAATCATCACCGTGAATTCCTATAGAAACTCTCATTAGCATATGCTGTGGCCTCTCAGTCACTTTCCCTAATGTTCTTAAGAGATAAGATCTCTCTAAAGTTTTGAATCCAAAGTAATCATAGTTGAAATCTCTGTCATAAATAATTGTAGAGTCTAGTCTCTCTGAATTATTCATAATAGTTTGATAAACATCTTCTGCTACTAGAGAGGCATTTGCTCCAGTTTTAGGATCTTTATATTCATAAAGATCAGTCATCGTTTGGCTAAACGATTTCTTTGTATTCTTATGCAAGTTACTTACAGCTATTCTTGAAGCTAACTGTGCATAATCTGGATGTGTAGTTGTGTTAGTAGCGGCTATTTCTGCTGCTAAATTATCAAGTTCAGATGTGGTTACACTATCATAAACTCCCTCGATAACCTTCATGGCCACCTTTAAGGGGTCAACTGCTACGTTTAATCCGTAACATAATTTTTTAACTCGAGCGGTAATTTTATCAAATTGTACCGTCTCTTTTCGGCCATCTCGTTTTAATACATACATGGTGTTGCTCCTGTGTGGTTATAAGGTTAGTAATGGGTGAATTTAGAGAGAATAATTCTCTCACATGAAATAAACATTTAATTCACGGTTACTGTGGTTTTTAAATTTGTTTTGGTATGCGTGGTGTTCAGCGGGTCGGACTAAAAATCTTCGTCTAGACTGAACGTTTGTGATTCCTTTCCAGTCATTACGCCAGCTTTAGCGTATTCACCTACTCGTTTCTCAAAGAAGTTCGTCTTTCCTTGTAGAGAAATCATCTCCATGAAATCAAAAGGATTTGTAGCATCATATACTTTCTCACATCCTAACTCTACTAATAGTCTGTCTGCTACAAACTCGATATATTGAGTCATAAGGTCAGAGTTCATGCCTATCAATCTTACTGGAAGTGCATCCGTTACGAAGTCCTTTTCTATGTCTACTGCGTCTACGATAATCTTTTTGACGTTTTCTGGGTCTAGTTTATTCTGAATATGATCATTATAAAGTAAACAAGCAAAATCACAGTGCAGACCTTCGTCTCTTGAGATTAATTCGTTAGAGAAAGTTAGTCCTGGCATTAAGCCTCTTTTCTTTAACCAGAAAATAGAACAAAATGAACCTGAGAAAAAGATTCCCTCTACAGCAGCAAAAGCTACTATCCTCTCAGCGAAGTTACCGTTGTCAATCCATCTCAATGCCCAATCCGCTTTCTTTTTTACACAATCTAATGTTTCTATCGCATTAAAAAGGGTATTCTTTTCGGCTGTGTCCTTGATGTAGGTGTCTATTAATAAAGAATAAGTCTCTGAATGAATGTTTTCTACCATTATCTGGAAACCATAAAAGAACTTAGCCTCAGTATATTGAACTTCAGCGACGAAATTTTCTGCTAGGTTTTCATTAACGATACCATCACTAGCAGCGAAAAAAGCAAGAACGTGTTTTATGAAATGACGCTCATCATCGTTTAATTTCTTTTCCCAATCTACTTGGTCTGCTTCTAAATCTATTTCTTCAGCAGTCCAAAAGCTAGCTTCGGATTTTTTATAGAAAGCCCAAATATCGTCATGTATTATGGGGAACAGTACAAATCTATTTGGATTGTCCTCTAAAATTGGTTCTGGTAATCTATTTGTTTCTGCCATCTTACTGAATGTTTTCGAGTCGAAGGGGCATTACCAATCGGCTCTTAGTTTGGGGTTCTAATCTTTTATTTGTTGACCTTGACTCCTCGGTTAGAGAAGTCAATCGGTATGTTTAGAAAGGAATTTCTTTAAAGTAGAAATTATGCTAATTCTAGTCCTTACAAATATTGAGTTTTTATTTCTTTTTTAGCGAACTAAATAATTCACAATTGGACATAGTTTTGCACAGTCATTCCACATCCTTCTGTATCTTTGATTAGTTGGTGAAACGTTTGCCTTTATTAAGGGTGGAGGGGGTTTAAACAACTGTTGTTTGTTCTGTTCATTTCTTTTTTACGAGTCGTTTAGGCTTGCAAATATTTGATAATAAATGGGTTATAAGGGAGTATGGAAAACGTGTTAAAAAAAGAACTTACAGAGTTCGTGTTTGGATGCTATTGCTCTACCTGACGCGGCCAATATGTCATACGCAGATTCGTTGGAATGATTTATGCCATTGAAGATGAGTATTAAAATGTATGCAGGAGGTTTTGAATTATTTTTGCAATGCGAAAATTTGGGCTTTAGTTTCCCGAAATAACACTGAGAAAAATACACAATGATAGGTTCAATAAATAAATTAATAAAGAGGTTCGTTGGAGATAAGGCGGAAAAGGATATCAAATTAATGAATCCTCTAGTGGACAAGACGAATGAGTTCTTCGCTACATATGCTGCCTTAACTAATGATGAGCTAAGAGGGAAGGCGGAAGAGTTAAAGCAAAGAATAGCGGAATATATAGCTGAAGAGGAAGATGAGATTAAGGAGATTAAAACCAAGGCTGATAAAGAGGGCGTATCTATCACTGATAAGGAAGATTATTTTGAGCGAATAGATAAGCTCACAGAAACATCTGACGAGAAGTTAGAGGAGGTTTTAAATGAGATTTTGCCTGAAGCTTTCGCTACTATAAAAGAGACTGCTAGAAGATTTATGATAAATGATGAGGTAAGAGTTACTGCCTCAAAAATGGATAAAGATCTGGCTGCAGAGCGAGATGCGATAGAAATTCATGGAGATAAGGCTCATTGGAAAACCGCTTGGAATGCTGCAGGCGCGGTTATAAAATGGGAGATGGTGCATTATGATGTTCAGCTTATAGGTGGTGTAGCTATGCACCAGGGGAAGATAGCCGAGATGCAAACTGGCGAGGGAAAGACATTAGTTGCCACGCTTCCAATGTTCTTAAATGCATTGGCAGGTAGGGGTGTTCACTTAGTTACGGTGAATGATTACCTAGCTCGAAGAGATAGTGAGTGGATGGGGCCTATTTTTGAATTCCATGGGTTGACTGTAGACTGTATAGACAAGCATAGACCTAATTCTGAAGAAAGAAGAAATGCTTACAAGGCAGACATTACTTATGGCACGAATAATGAATTCGGTTTTGATTACCTCAGAGATAATATGGCTTCTGAGGTAGAGAGTTTAGTTCAGAGAAAACACCATTACGCTATCGTAGATGAGGTAGATTCTGTTCTGGTGGATGAGGCCAGAACTCCTTTGATTATTTCTGGTCCTACTCCTAAAGGAGATGAGCATGAATTTGATGAGCTTAAACCTAAAATTCAGTCTATAGTAAATGCCCAGAAGCAATTGGCATTGCAATTTTTAGCTGATGCTAAAATCAAATTAAATGGGATAGCGGAAGGTGAGGTTTCAAAGGAGGATGCCAAAGAAGGGGGGATGTCATTATTACGGGCATTCAGAGGATTGCCTAAGAATAAGGCGCTCATAAAGTATTTAAGTGAAGAGGGGGTAAGAGCTCAGCTTTTAAAAACAGAAGGGTTTTACATGCAGGATAATAGCCGTGAAATGCACCTAGTAGATGCAGAGCTATTATTTATGATAGATGAAAAAACAAATGCTATAGAGCTTCAGCCTAAAGGATTAGAAATAATAGGTAAAGATCTAGATGATGATAATTTCTTTATCATGCCTGACGTAGGGTCTGATATGGCAGATATAGAAAATAGTAAGGGGAGTGATGAGGAGAAGTTAGCTAAGAAGCAGGAGCTGATGAATGACTTCGGTATAAAATCTCAGAGAGTTCATACAATCAACCAACTGTTAAAGGCATATACCTTATTCGAAAAAGATATAGAGTATGTGGTCATGGACAATAAGGTGAAAATTGTAGATGAGCAAACGGGACGTATCATGGAAGGTAGACGTTACTCTGATGGATTGCACCAAGCTATAGAATCTAAGGAAAATGTAAAGGTGGAGGCTGTTACACAGACATACGCTACGGTTACTCTTCAAAACTTTTTTAGAATGTACCATAAACTTTCTGGTATGACAGGGACAGCAGAAACTGAAGCGGGGGAGTTATGGGATATATACAAGTTAGATGTAGTTATAATTCCTACAAACAGACCCATTACTAGAGATGATAGGGATGATTTGCTTTTCAGAACGAAAAGAGAAAAGTACAACGCTGTAATAGACGAAATAGTAAAGCTAAAAGAACAAGGAAGACCAGTGCTCGTGGGTACGACTAACGTGGAGGTGTCTGAGCTACTGGGGAAGATGCTGGATATGAGAGACATCAAGCACAATGTACTGAATGCTAAAATGCATCAACGTGAGGCAGAGATAGTGGCTGAGGCTGGAAATGAAGGACAAATTACAATAGCCACGAATATGGCCGGTAGGGGAACAGACATCAAGTTAAGCGCTAAAGTGAAAGCTGCAGGGGGTTTAGCTATTGTAGGTACTGAAAGACACGACTCTAGAAGAGTAGATAGACAGTTAAGGGGTAGAGCTGGTAGACAGGGAGATCCGGGTTCTTCCCAGTTTTTCGTGTCTTTAGAGGATGACTTGATGAGACTTTTCGGCTCTGACAGGACAGCTAAGGTGATGGATAGAATGGGCTTTAAAGAAGGCGAGGTTATCCAGCATGGAATGATTACTAAAAGTATAGAAAGAGCGCA
>CESU01098880.1_pt1 | contig 18105 bp, 9 predicted proteins | sample 531141 | NCBI WGS metagenome assembly CESU01 (sample SAMEA2621401, study PRJEB7988) | marine metagenome | isolation source: saline water (ENVO:00002010), including
CGCAATCCATTCAAATGCCACTTTCCAAAATGTCCTGTTTTATAACCCGCTGCTTTTAATGCTTGAGCTATTGTTTTTTCATTTTTATTTAAAGGATAACCATGATAAAAAACACCAGTTCGATCATTTGATCTTCCAGTTAAAACACTTGCTCTAGTGGGTGAACATTGTGGAGCTCCTGCATAAAAACGATCTAAACGAAGACCATTTTTTGCCATTTTATCCAAATTAGGTGTTTTTAAAACTGGATGGTTGTAATATCCCGTTTGGCCCCAACCTTGATCGTCAGTCATTAATAATATAATATTAGGTAATTCCGTTTTATTCTTCTTTTCACAAGAGAGATAAAAAAAGAAAAGAAGAAAAATTAAAGCTTTAAAATTATTTTTCATTTAAACTAACTTAACAATAAAAGTTTAAACAAAAAAAGCTCCCCATTTTCAGGAAAGCTCTTCATCGGTTTTCTACAAACCTCCTGCAATAAGCAGGTTACACAACTAAACAAATATAGGGTTTTGTTTACAACAAAAAAAGGAGCATGAGTTTTATTGTAAAATAATATTTGATTCTAATTGTAAAAAAATATTCGAATACATATTTATTTGTTTTTGTTTTTAAAATTTTTTTAATAAAGTATATTGTAATTTTGTTTGTAGATAATGAAATAAAATACTTTTAGATCAAAAACGAATATGGTTATTGTTAAAATAATTGGTGGATTGGGAAATCAAATGTTTCAATACGCCTATGCAAAGTCACTAGAAATAAGAGGATTTGAGGTAAAATTAGACCTTTCTAGTTTTATAAATTATAAATTACATGGAGGCTTCCAGTTAGATAAATATAATATCAATATTGAACAAGCTAAATACTCTAGGCTTTTATTTTCTAGAATCAATCCTTTTATAAAATTAAAAGAAAAAAACTTAATGTTTGATAATAATCTTTTATTATTAAATGGAAATGAATATATAAAGGGATATTTTCAAACAGAAAAATATTTTTTAGAAATCAGAGATCTACTTTTAAAACAATTCACGTTTAGTAAAGAAATTTCTAATTCCACAAAAAAATATAAAAGCATAATAAAAAATAAAAATAGTTGTTCTATACATATTAGACGAGGAGATTATGTTTCTGATTCAAAAACCAATAACATTCATGGAATATGTAGTTTAAATTATTACAAAAAAGCAATTGAATTAATTAAAAAAAAATATGAGAACACAAATTTTTATATTTTTTCAGATGATATTACTTGGACAAAAGAAAATTTAGAAATTAAAAATTCTGTATACATAGATCACAAGTGTATGCCTCATGAAGATATTTATTTAATGAGTATTTGTATGCACAATATTATTGCAAATAGTAGTTTTTCATGGTGGGGAGCCTGGCTTAATAAAAATAATGATAAAACTGTTATTGCCCCAGTAAAATGGTTCAAAACTAAAAAAAATGAAATAATTCCTGAGAATTGGACTAAAATATGAAATCTTTCAAAATATATTATATCAACTTAGACAAAAGCATTGAAAGAAGATGCTTTATAGAAAATCAGTTTAAGAAACACAACATTAATATAACAAGAATCTCAGCAGTTTATGGAAAAGAATTGCCAAAGCATTTTTTAACAAAAACTAAAAAGTCCCATCAAATCCTTTCTCACTTCCCATATTTAAATGACGGTGAAATTGGTTTAACAAAGACATATTTTGATTTATGGAAAACTGTAAGCTTTCAAGAGGAAGAATTTGCCATTATATTGGAAGACGATGCACTTTTAATTTCAAGTTTTTTTATTGATTTACAAAAAATCCTAGAATTAGTATCTGAAAATGATTTTATTGATATTTCAGGGAGAAAGGGCTTTTGGTTATTAAATATCAATAAATATCTATCAAAATATTTAGTTCCAGCTTTACAAACAACAGGACAAATAATTGGAAAGAAAGCAGCAAAAAAAATGAGAGATAATTTAAACTCATATTATGCCCCAATAGATGTGTTAAAACAGGATGTTTTTAAACATAAAGTAAATGTTTATACTACCAATAGAATTTATGTAAGCAGCAATGATAAAAATATAGGTGGTAGTACAATCCAGCAAAAAAAAATGCCGAAATTTAATAAGTTTTTAAGAGAACTAATAAGGCCTTTATGGCAACTAATTTCTTTAATAACTTATAAAAGCTATAGAGTAATTAAAAATTATTTTTTTTACCAAAAATTATAGTTGATAAAGCTAATTAATACATTTAAAAAGGAGTGTTTTTTATAAAATTTTTAAAAAATAATTTGTGCCAATATTATTCTATGTTTAGATAATTCCTTTTTTCATTTTTAAAATTAGTATTAAATGCCGCTACATCATTTTCTATTAATTTATTATATATTTCCATGGCCTTTTCTACTTTCAAAGTTAAAACTTCCTTAACCTCTAAGTCTTGATTAGTAGGCGGAAAATCATCCATTGTAATCAATCGATTAATATGACCAAGTTTATTTGTTAAACGGATCGGAAAATTTAATGGATCTTGATTACTTCTGTTCTGAATTTGGTATAAGGTTTTTTCAACATTAATTAAATTCTCTTTAATTTCTTTTGCTTGATCAACCAATTTAGTGGCGGTTGAATCTGTTTCGTTTTGTTTCACAAAATCTGTCAATTTCGTTGTAATATTCCTAATTTTTTTGATTGCTTTATGTGCATGATCAACAGTTTGATTTACTTCGTTTACAAAATCAAATTGTTTTTGCATGTCTTCAATTGATGATTCAGAACGGGGATCAGCAAGTATATCGAACTTTTGTACTTTTTCCTCTCCGTTAATAAGTAAGGAAACGGAGTAGGATCCTGGTACTGATTTTGCTCCAGAAAAAGAAGCGCTCCAAAAAATCATTTCCTTTAATTTTTCTGCTCCATCATGTCTAGTATCCCAAACAAAACTATTTCCACCTTCTTTTACATTAAGTTTATTTTTCTTGTCTTCTGATGAATATGTTTTAATTAATTCACCATCATCAGATTTAAACTGAAGTTCAACTTTATCTTTCTTAGAATCAAATTTCTTCAAATAATAATGAACTATAACCCCATTTGGAAGGTTTGTTCCAGCTGTTAATGAACTTTCTCCTCCACGACCTTTAGTCCTATAGCTTGGTTTTGGTTTATAAAGAATAGATTCTTCACTAACTTTCTTAGAATCTATTTGATGTAAAACTGTAAGATCATCTAAGATCCAAATACTTCTGCCCTGAGTAGCTACAATTAGACTGTTGTCTTTAACTTTTAAATCAGTAATTGGAACAATAGGAAGGTTTTTTTGAAACATTGACCAAGAATTACCGTCATTATAAGAAATATAGATTCCATTTTCAGTTCCTGCATACAATATTCCTTCACGACTTGGATCAGCACGAACTACCCTAGTAAAATCTTCTTTGGCAATACCGCTAGTAATTGTTTTCCAAGTAGCGCCATAATCTGTTGTTTTGTAAAGGTATGGCGTATAATCTCCTAATTTATATCGAGTTCCTGCAACATAACAAGTTCCAGGGTCAAAAGGTGAAGCCTCAACACTGTTGATCATAGTCCAGTCTGGCATTTGTTTTGGGGTAATGTTATTCCAATTTACACCTCCATCTTGCGTTATATTAATCAATCCATCATCACTTCCAACCCACAACAAACCTTCTTTTAATGGAGATTCATCTGCTGAGAATATAGTACAGTAATATTCTACACTTGTATTGTCTTGAGTTATGGGGCCACCTGATGTTTTTAATTTTGTAGGATCATTCCTAGTCAAATCTGGGCTAATAATTTTCCATTGCTGACCCTCATTTTCTGTAACATGAACTTGATTCGAAAAAGTATATAAGCGTCTAGGATTATGCTTACTAAATATAATTGGAAAATTCCATTGAAATCGATAACGCATTCCTTCTGCTCCATAACCCATTGGATTATCTGGCCAAACATTTATAGCGCGGACAGAATTTTTGTCATGGTTTACTCTAGTTAAAAATCCGCCATAACTTCCTCCATATACAATTTCATTATTATTTGGATCAATAGCTATGTGAGCAGATTCTCCACCTGCAGTGGATTCCCAGTCTGATTCGTTAATAAATCGGCCTGAGCTTCGGTGATTTATTCTAATTGTCGAATTATCTTGCTGGGCTACATAAATTCTGTAGGGAAATGCATTATCAGTCGTAACTCTATAAAATTGAGCTGTAGGTTGGTTCATATATGAACTCCAAGAACTTCCTCCATCATACGAAACTTGAGCTCCACCATCATCCGCTATAATCATTCTTTTATTGTCTTCAGGAGCAATCCAAAGATCATGATGATCTCCATGAGGAGCATAATTACTAGTAAATGTTTTTCCTCCGTCCGTTGATTTATGATATGCCACATTCATGACATAAACTCCATTTTCATCTTGAGTATCCGCATATATTTTAGTGTAATACCAAGCGCGTTGTCTTAAAGAACGACTTTCATTTATATGATTCCAGCTTTTACCTCCATCATCTGATCTATATACCCCTCCTTTGTCCTTATTTTCAACAATAGACCAAACTCTATCTGGATTGACAGGCGAGACAGTTACCCCAATAATTCCTAATTCTCCTTTAGCATAACCTTTATTTTTGCTAATTTCTTTCCAATTAGCTCCACTATCAGTGCTTTTCCAAAGAGCTGATCCTTCACCACCACTGCTCAAACTATAAGGAGTTCTCTGAACACGCCAAGTTGATGCATATAAATGTCTCGGATTAGTAGGGTCCATAACCAACTCTACGGCTCCGGCCTGAACATCGGAAAATAATATTTTACTCCAGCTTTCACCTCCATTTACACTTTTATAAACTCCGCGTTCATTGTTGGGCTTATATAAATCTCCTAAAACAGCTGCGTAAACAATATCTGGATTTTGAGGGTGAACCACCATTCTTGGAATATGTCTAGAATTTGGAAGCCCTAAATAATTCCATGTTTTTCCAGCATCAACACTCTTCCACACCCCTTTTCCGGATGAAACATTACCACGAACAGTAACTTCACCTCCACCAACATATAATACATTTGGGTCACTTGGGGCAACTGCAACTGAACCTATACTCCCCCCAAAGTATCCATCAGAAATATTTTTATATGTTTCACCGCCATCAATAGTTTTCCATACTCCGCCACCTGTAGCACCGAAATAAAACACTTTAGGCTGATTGGTTACGCCAACAACCGCAGCAGAACGACCTCCTCTAAAGGGACCTATAGATCTGTATTGAACTGATTCATGCAGTTCTGGACTAAATTGAGTTTTAGCTTTTTTTATTCTTCTTGATTGAGCGGTAACATCTGGAATTAAAAAAAAAATTGAGAAAATTATAAGTTGTGATAAAAATAAAAGTCTTGAACAATGCATTTATTTGATTTTTGATTTATTTAAATCAAGTTACAAAATTTAGTAAATAGAAAAGTAATCTATCTATTTCTTTTTAAGTTTTACTGTAAAGTGTCTCATAATAGGAGCTTCCCATTCAATTTCATAACCACTCTTGGCTTCTTTACGAGTTTCGTAAATATTTTTAAGAGCAATAGCGACATACTCCATTTGTGAAAGAGTATAAGTTCTTCTTGGAATTGCTAGACGAACCATTTCCAACTTAGGAAATCTATTTTTTCTTGTTTTGGGATCCCGATCTGCCAGTAAGGTTCCTATTTCAACCCCCCTAATTCCAGCAACAACATACAGTTCAATGGCTAAGGATTGAGCTCTGTATTCTTCTTTTGGAATGTCAGAAACAAATTTGGTAGCATCAATATAAATAGCATGTCCACCAAAAGGTTTAAGAACAGGAACTTTAAACTCATCTAGACGACTTCCTAAATAATTTATTTGTTGTATTCTGCTTTCTAAATATTTAAAGGTTGTAGCCTCATTAAGTCCTTGAGCCAAAGCCCCCATATCTCTGCCCGACATTCCTCCATACGTTATAAAGCCTTCGTACATAATAGCAAAAGTTGAACAGCTTTTATAAAGCTCAGAATCGTTCAACGCAATAAACCCTCCCATGTTAACAATCCCATCTTTTTTTGCACTCATTGTCATTCCATCTGCTAAAGAAAATATCTCTTTTACAATTTGTTTAATGCTGTGTTTAACAAATTCTTTTTCTCTGGTTTTTATGAAATAAGCATTTTCAGCAAAACGTGCTCCGTCAATAAAAAATCCAACCTGGTATTTATCACAAAGACCACGAATAGCACGCATGTTTCCTATAGATACCGGTTGTCCCCCAGCAGAATTGCAGGTAATGGTTAAAAGCACAAATGGAATTTTCTCTTTAGAAGACTTTTGTAAAGTTTTTTCAAGTTTTTGAAGATCTATATTTCCTTTGAAAGGATAATTACTTTCAATTTCGAAAGCCTCTTCAACAGTACAATCAACAGGAACTGCTTCTCTGTATTCAATATGTCCTTTTGTGGTGTCAAAATGACTATTTCCAGGTATTATGTCTCCCTTATTGACTAAAGCAGAGAATAAAACATTTTCTGCAGCTCTTCCTTGATGAGTAGGGATAAAATGCTTAAAACCTGTTATAGATTTTACTGCTTTTTCAAGTTTAAGGAAAGAACTTGACCCAGCATAACTTTCGTCTCCAAGCATTATTTCTGCCCATTGTTTATCAGACATTGCCCCTGTTCCAGAGTCGGTGATCAAATCTATGATTACTTGATCGCTGGTTAGTTTAAATAAATTAAAGGAAGCTTCTTCAATCCATTTTTTTCGCATTTTTGGAGTCGATTGATGAATGGACTCCACCATTTTAATTTTATAAGGTTCTATATAAGGTAATTTCATAGCCAATATTGTTAAGTTGAAAATAATAATTTAATAAAAAAAAGATCTTTATTAAAGAAAAAAAGGAAGGTGTTAAAAAAGATATGAATCTCTACTTTTGATGTTTTGATAAAGATGAAAAAGAATAGATTTTGTTTTCATATTTTAAAGCTAAATAATTTTTCGATCTAATTAATATAGATTTGATTAAAATTGTTTTGAAAGGTGATTTTTTTAGGCTGTGCTTAAGCTCATTTAAAAAAAAATTAATTGTATTGATCTAAAAAGTTACTTTGAATAAAAAAATAATATTAAATTTCGTAAAACATATATTGATGAAAAAAAAATTTTATATAATTATTTCTGTATTACTTATTGCTTGTTCTACAACCACAAAAAAGTCTAATCAAAAATTAGAAGATATTCCTTTTATTCCCCTAGCTCAAGAAATTAAAAGTTCAAATTCATTTCTTTTAGCTAATGATTTGAGTTCGATTCAAATAAAAGTTAAATCTGAAAGGATTAATGTTGCTCTTAATGATTTTAAAAAATTTTGGAAAGAACAAACATCTTATGAAATACCAATTAATAGTAGTGTAAATGATAATTTAAAATCTATTAAATTAGAATTAAGTCCTAATTCAGAAACATCAAAAGAATTTTATCAGCTGAGAATTAATGAAAAAGGAATAGAAATTAAATCAAATAGTGAGGAAGGTTTATACAGGGGTTTAACAACTTTAAAGCAGGTTGTTATTTTTTCTGATATTAAAAATAATATCAAAACATTTTCAACAGGAATCATAACTGATTTTACAAGTTATGAGTATAGAGGGTCTATGATGGATGTTGCTCGTCATTTTTTTGATGTAGAGGATGTTAAAAGATATATCGACGTATTAAGCTTATATAAGTTTAACTTTCTTCACCTTCACCTATCTGATGACCAGGGATGGCGAATAGAGATTAATAAATGGCCAAAACTAACTACAATAGGAGGTGAAAAAGAAGTAGGAGGAACAAATGGGGGATTCTATACTCAGGAAGAATATAAAGAACTAGTTAATTATGCACATAATAAATTTATCACAATAATTCCTGAAATTGATGTTCCTGGACACACTAACGCTGCCTTGGCTTCATATTCAGAATTAAATTGTGATGGAATAAGTCCTAAAATTTATACTGGAACAGAAGTTGGATTTAGTTCGCTTTGTGCTCAAAGAAAAGAAACATATACATTTTTAAAAGATGTAGTTAATGAAATTTCTCTTTTAACAAAAGGTCCTTATTTTCATATTGGGGGAGATGAATCTTATAAAACTTCAAAGGAAGATTTTATACAAATTATTGATTCAGTTATATCATATGTTCATAACAATAATAAAATACCCATTACATGGGATAATGAAGTTAAAAATGCAGAAATTGCTCAATTTTGGAATTTAACAGGCAGTGATCTTATAGCTCTTAAAAAGAGTAAAAAAATAATATATTCACCAGCTAATAAAGCATATCTTGATATGAAATACGATAGCTTAAGCAAATTTGGTTTAAACTGGGCAGGATATTCATCTGTCAAAAATGCTTATGAATGGGATCCGAAAATTATAGCAACTCAATTAAATTTAAATGAAATTGATATTCTTGGAATTGAAGCACCAATTTGGTCAGAAACTATAAGTTCTTTTGATGAATTGGCTTATTTAGTATTTCCAAGATTATTAGGACACTCAGAAATTGGATGGACTTCAAATGAAAACAGAAAATGGGAAGCTTACATTCAAAGATTAGAAAAACACAAAATATATTTAAAATCTATAAATATTGAATCACCATATTAAATAAATAAACTTCTACAATTGAGAACTCTATTCTCACTTTTTTAAATCCGATAAATAGATTAATTATCGACTACACGACTATTTTTGGATCCATCGAAAATCATTAATTAAACATTTCTTTTAAAGTAGATAAGCTAATTTAAACTAAAGCAATAGTTGATTTTTCTTTTATAACTTTATGAATGAATCAATTTTATAAAATTATGAAAAATTTGACTTTTTTATTTTTATTATTAACTACTTTAATTATAAATGCTCAGAAAACATATTTTCCTGAAAAAAATGTTAATTGGAAGGAAGTAAGTCCCGAGTTATATGAAATTGACAACTTAAAATTAAATAATATTATCAATTTTGCTATTTCCAATGAGTATTCTGGAGATACTGATTTAAGAGTAGCCATATTAAAAGGTTTTTCCAAGGAACCTTTTCATAAAATTTTAGGTCCAACAAAAAAAAGAGGAGGTCCTGCTGGAGTCATTTTAAAAAATGGACATATTATTGGTAAATGGGGAGATGTTAACAGAGTAGATATGACCTTTAGTGTAACAAAAAGCTATCTTTCTACGATTGCTGGAGTAGCTTATGATAAAGGTTTGATTACCAATCTAGATGAAAAATTAAGTGATAGAATATGGGATAATACCTTCAAAGGAGATCATAATAAAAATATTACCTGGACTCACTTATTAAATCAGTCTTCTGATTGGTCTGGTCAATTATGGGAAACATTTGATTGGGGAGATAGGCCAGTTTCAAAATCCATCGATAGTATGCGATACAGAAAACTACATGAGCCTGGCACTCAATATAAATATAATGATGTAAGAGTGAATGTATTAGCGTATTCCTTATTGAATGTTTTTAGAGAGCCTTTACCAAAAGTACTTAAAAATAATATTATGGATCAAATTGGTGCATCTAGCTCATGGAGATGGTATGGATACAATAATTCATGGGTAAATATTGATGGTCAATGGGTACAGTCTGTTTCTGGTGGAGGTCATTCTGGTGGTGGTATATTTATTAATACCCTTGACCAAGCCCGTTTTGGTTTATTATTTTTATCTAATGGAAATTGGAACGGCAAGCAACTTATTAGTGAAGAGTGGATTAAAAAAGCTACATCTCCATCTTATACAAATCCAAGTTATGGATATATGTGGTGGCTTAATAACCCTAATGGAAACCGTTTTTTAAAAAATATTCCATCAAACGTTTATTATGCTGCAGGTTTTGGTGGTAACTATATTATTATAATACCTGATAGAAAAATAGTAGTTGTAACAAGGTGGTTAGAACCAAAAAAATTGCCTGAATTTATGGATCATCTTTTTAAGGCTCTGTAATCTATAAACTTTATATAAAGTATTGATTTACTAATACTGAAACAAAAAATCCCCCAAATTGGAGGATGATTTTGCGGTCTGGACGGGACTCGAACCCGCGACCCCCTGCGTGACAGGCAGGTATTCTAACCAGCTGAACTACCAGACCGTAATTAGCGTTTGCAAATATACACTCCATTTTCAATTCTACAAGTAAATAGATAGTAGAGTTTGAACCTATAGTAAATTGTCTAAGCTTTCTGTATATACATTTTTCGGAGATACACCAACTTGTCTATTTACTAGTTCACCTTTATCAAAAATCAAAACAGTAGGAATATTCCTAACTCCAAATTTAGCAGCAAATTCTTGATTAGAGTCTACATCCAATTTTCCGACAATTGCTTTACCTTCAAATTCCTTGCCAACTTCTTCAATAATAGGACCTAACATTCTACATGGACCACACCACTCAGCCCAAAAGTCAACCATAACAGGTTTTGTAGATTTTAAAACTAATTCCTCAAAGTTTGCATCTGTTATTTCTAATGCCATAATGTTTAATTTAAAGTAGGTAAAATTAACTAAATAATATTTAAAATTTATTTTATTTTTTACTTAAAAAAATCTTTTTTTATTATCCTATATAGTAATTTATTTACTAATTTTTTTTAAATATTTAAAATGTGATTTATTATTTTCTGTTGAAAATATAGACCTTATGCTTGCAAATGTTTTTATATCCTTTTTTAAATCTAATAGATATCCTTTTATAATTGGATTTAATTTTTCTTCTTTAATTAGAATATTTATTCTTTCCACAAAATGAAGTTGTAATCTCTGCTCATAGAAATCAGGTTCAGATTTTTTACTAATTAGTACAGAAAATAAATTTTCAAACAATTCTTCAATAGTTAAAGACTTGCCTTTTAATGACTCTTGAACTGAAAACATTCTATTTAATTTATCGATATTTAAAAATCTATTTAAAGCACTTGTTTGTAAGGCTTGCATTGAATTTAAAACTCCTTCCTCTTTAATTTGAGAAACTAACTCAATCTCCATTAACCATTTTTGGGTTTTCCATAGATTATTTTCTAAAAACTTTAAAGCTTCGTTTTGTTTTGAAAAATCAACATTTTCATAAGTATTAACTCCTTTTTGATTAAAGTTGTGGGGTGTATTGTAAACTCCTCCAACTAAGTTGTGTACGTGATATATATATCTTCTGTAAACTCCAATTAACTCCTCATAAATTTCACCCAAGTCATCATAATTTCCTGTTGGATGGACTGTCCAACCTATTAGATTTTTTGCAACAACTTTTAAGTTTTTTATTCCATAAGTACTAGCTTTTACAGGATCATCTCCGATATTTTCTGTTTGTGAATTAGGGTCATTACCATAACCTCCAAACATATAAATTGGATTTAAAGATTTAGCATCTACCATTTGTTTTAAAATCTCTTTTTCTTTTTCTGGGTCTTGTCCAAAATATCTGTAACCCCATTCAACTGAATAGTCATCATATGGGCCAAGCTGTCTAACAAACCTTATGTTTTCATCACCAGGCTGAGCAACATAATTGTATCTAGCGTAATCCATTATTGTAGATGCAATTCCAAATTTTTGAGTAAAGGTTCCTGACCTCAAGGAATCAACTGGGTAAGCACTACTTGCTTTCATGTTATGTGGCAACCCTATAGCATGACCTATTTCATGTGATATAACACGACGCATCATTTCTCCGATCTCCTCTTCAGGTGTATTTAAAGATCTTGCCTTTGGATTTGCTGCTGCTGTTTCGATTAAATACCTATTTCTATAAGATCTTAAATGATTATGATACCAGATAATATCACTTTCTAATATTTCACCAGTTCTTGGATCTGAGACACTAGGACCTACAGCATTCCTTGTTGTTGAAGCCACATATCTTACGGTTGAATATCTAATGTCTTCAGGACTAAAATCTGGATCCTCTTTTTTAGTTGGTGGGTCTTTTGCAAAAATAGCGTTCTTAAACCCTGCTTTTTCAAACGCACTGTTCCAGTCTTCAATTCCCATTTTAAAATATTTCCTCCATTTCATGGGTGTTGCAGGATCTAAATAATAAACTATAGGTTTAACAGGCTCTACTAGTTCTCCTCTTAGGTATGCATCAACATCAGAAGGTTCTAACCTCCATCTTCTAACAATATTATAATTATCAGATTTTAATGCCTCTGAGCTATAATTTATTTTTTCTATACTAAACCAACCTACTCTATCATCTTCGTAGCGTATTGGCATTTGATTTTCTGGAAGAGCAATTATAGAATGATTAATTTGAAAACTAAATGTTTTTGTTGAATTTTTTCTTGGTGCTTTACTTGCACTAAATGTAAGAGTATGTAAGATTTCGATATTTTCTGGAAAGCTTCTAGCAGAATCAATAAAACTTCTCTTTTTATCCACCCCACCTATTTTATAATTATCTTTCTCATAAAATCGTATAATATTAAATCCTGGAGAATCAGCCATAAAAAAACTGGTGACATCAATTAAAAACCTATTTTGATCTGAATTTTTTATATCAAATGCTGCTAAAATTGGTTTGAAATTATTTTCTGAGACACTAATTGAAATTGGATCATTTTTATCAGCTATATTAGAAAAACTAACCTCTTTTAATAAGATTTTCTGTCCCTGTTTCACAAATGCTACGACATGCTCAGCTGTTTTAGATCCGGCGTTCAAATAGCCGGAATAGTTTGCGGGAAGCTGCGCAAGTCTAGTTACAACTAATAGTTCTTTTTTCAATAAATCCTTAGTTATTTCAAAATATAATTCGTTTTTTTTATTTTGATATGTGTTTATTAATCCTTCATTAACACTCATGTCTATTACAAGAGAGTCTAGTGTTTTGAGAGGCTTATCTTTTATTTTTTTTTGAGAATAACCAGCCAATGAGATACTAAGAGCTAGTAATAAAGTTGTCGATAGTTTAATTTTTTTGAACATATTTAATTTAATTTAAAGTGGATGTTGTTGTTTTTGATTGATGATATCAAATCTTCATTAATTGATATTTTATGATTTTCGCTGTGCATATTCAGTTTTATTTTTTCCTGATTTTCAAATAAAGAAATTTCAAGCTTTTTATTTCCTTTATGTTTTTTAAAAATCTTTTTTAATATTTCTATTTTATTATCGTCAAAATCATTTACATCTATCTGTAAAGTCAACTTTTTAGCATCTTTATCTAATGTATCTTGTAATTGTTGAAATGCCAAAAAATTAATTCTTGGATCTCCTGTTTTACCTGTATCTCTATCACGCCATCCTTCTTTTACCAGTATTCTAAGATGAATAAAATTATTTTCAAATAAGAAATGTTTGTATTTTAAGTACTCCTCTCCAAATATTCTAAAATCATATGAATCTTTATAATCTTCTAGTGAAAATCTGGCCCAACCCTTACCGTTCTTAGAAACTCTATGTTCAACTTCCCCAACAATACCTCCTAATCTTAATTCTTTATTAATTAACTGATCTAAACTTTTTAAAATTATCAGAGATGCATTGCAAAAATGTTCCATTGGTAATCTAAAATCATCTAATGGATGACCGGAAATATAAATTCCAACTACATCCTTTTCTAATTTTAACTCGTCAAGAGTTGTCCATTGTGAACAATCTGGGATTTGAGGTTCGTTTAATTGTAATTCAGAAGAGTCTTCAAATAAACTTACTTGAGCTGAATTTTTATTTTCTTGAAATTTAGAACCAAATTTTAATGCTTTTTCAATAAAAGTAATTCCGTCCCCATTATGATGCAAATACTGAGCTCTGTGAACCCCTTTAAAAGAATCAAAACCTCCAGCATAGACTAGACTATCAAAAGCTTTTTTATTTGCAGCTCTTAAATCAATGTTCTTAGTTAAATCAAAAATTGAATTATATTTTTTTTCTTGTCTCCCTTCAATTATTGAATTTACAGCCCCAGAACCAACTCCTTTCACTGCTCCCATTCCAAATCTAATCGCATTGTTATCATTAACAGTAAACTTATAATATGACTCATTAACGTCGGGTCCTAAAACACTAATAGACATTCTTTTGCATTCCTCCATAAAAAAACTGATTTGTTTTATGTCGTTCATATTATTTGATAAAACCGCTGCCATATATTCAGCAGGATAGTGAGATTTTAAATAAGCTGTTTGATAAGCTATCAAGGCGTAACAAGTTGAATGTGATTTATTAAAAGCATATGAAGCAAAAGCTTCCCAGTCTTTCCATATTTTTTCAAGGATATCCCTTGGATGCCCATTAGATTCCCCTCCATCTAAAAACTTTGGTTTTAGTTTATTTAAAAGATCAAAAATCTTTTTACCCATAGCCTTTCTTAATAAATCTGCATCGCCCTTAGAAAAATTAGCCAATTTTTGAGAAAGTTTCATTACCTGTTCCTGATATACAGTAATCCCATATGTTTCTTTTAATAGTTCTTCCATTATGGGGATATCATAAGTAATATCTTCTTTTCCATTTTTCCTTTTGACAAAAGAGGGTATATACTCAAGCGGACCTGGCCGATACAATGCATTCATGGCAATCAAATCTTCAAAAACAGTTGGCTTTAAATCTCTTAAATATTTTTGCATTCCAGCGCTTTCGTATTGGAATATTCCAACCGTACTTCCCCTTTGAAACAATTCATAAGTTTTGGAATCATCAAGTGGAATTGAATCAATATCTAATTCTAAATCATGTTTATATTTAATTAATTTAACTGTATCCTTAATTAATGTAAGGGTTTTTAGACCTAAAAAATCCATTTTCAATAAACCTGCACTTTCAACTACAGCATTGTCATATTGAGTTACATATAAATTAGAGTCTTTAGCAGTTGCAATTGGAACAAAATTCGTTATGTCGTCAGGTGTTATTATAATTCCACAAGCATGTGTACCGACATTTCTAAGACTTCCTTCCAAAACCCTAGCTTGATTTATAGTTTCTGCTTGTAAATCATTTCCTTTTGACAGAGATTTAAGTTCTAATACATTACTATAATCTTCAGACCTTAAATCATTACTCAATTTTTTTTCATCTTTTTCGAAAATATCTTTTAATTTCAAATTTGGAATAAGTTTGGCGATCCTATCTGCTTCACCAAGTGGAAGGTCAAGAACTCTTGCCGTATCTCTTATCGAAGATTTAGCTGCCATTTTTCCATAAGTTATTATTTGAGCAACCTGATTGGAACCATATTTATCAATAACATAATCTATAACCTTATTTCTTCCTTCATCATCAAAATCAATATCAATATCAGGCATACTAACTCTATCCGGATTTAAAAATCTTTCAAAAAGCAAATCATATTTAATAGGGTCTACTTTTGTTATTCCTAAACAATAAGCAACAACAGATCCTGCTGCTGAACCTCTTCCAGGTCCAACAGAAACACCCATTGATCTAGCAGCTTTAATTAAGTCTTGAACAATTAAAAAATAACCTGGGTAACCCGAATTTTTAATCACATTCAGTTCAAATAAAATTCTTTCATCTAAATCTTCATTAACATTCTCATAACATTTTTTTAATCCTTGATAGGTTAGATGCTTTAAATATTCATTTTCAATATCCTTGCTTGATTGATTTTTTTCTATAAATTCGTCTGGAATATTGAATTTTGGAAGTAGTACTTCTCTTGCAAGATCATATTCTTCAATTTTATCGACTACGTCTAATATATTTTTAATTGAATTAGGAATATCCTTAAACAAAAGTTTCATTTCATTTGGTGATTTAAAATAATACTCTTGATTAGGCAAGCCATATCTAAATCCTCTTCCTCTTCCAATTGGTGTGGATTGCTTTTCTCCATCTTTAACACATAGTAAAATATCGTGGGCATTAGCATCTTCTTTATTTACATAATAACTATTATTGGTAGGAACTATTTGAACTTTGTGCTTGTGAGCAAACTTTTGTAATACTTGATTTGCCCTATCTTCATCCTCTTGACCATGTCTCATCATTTCTAAATAAAAATCTTGTTTAAAAAGTGACTTCCACCACAAAAGAGCTTCTTCCGCTTGATTTTCGCCAACATTAAGAATTTTTCCAGCGATCTCTCCGTACATATTTCCCGAAAGAACAATAAGATCTTCTTTAAATTTCTCTACAATATTTCTGTCAATTCTCGGGACATAATAAAATCCTTTTGTATAACCCCAGGAACACATTTTAGATAAATTTTGATATCCATTTTTGTTTTTAGCCAAGAAAATAATTCTATACCCATCATCTCTGTGACTTTTGTCCAAGTGATCAGTGCATACATTTAATTCACATCCAAGTATAGGTTTAATTTTAGTTTGTTCTGAATCTTTGGAAATATTACTATTATAATTTTTTATTGCCTTAATAAAATGAAAACATCCCATCATATTTGCTCTATCAGTAATTGCAATAGCAGGCATTTTAAATTCTGCTGCTTTATTAACTAAGTTTATAATTCTAGATGTAGATTGTAGTACAGAAAATTGGGAATTATTATGAAGATGAACAAAAGGTGTCGTCTTTAACTGATCTGGAATATCTGCAATAATTTCGTTATTAAATTCTTCTTTAATTACTGAATTTTTGATCTTTTCAGATTCTTTTTTCAGGTTTAGATGTTTTAAACCCAACAAAGGAATTGGAATATTATCCTCATTTTTTATGTTTTCGATTAAATCGGGGTAACCTTTAAAAACAGATTGATTAAAAACCCCTTTTCTTACCAGTTCAAAAAAAACTCTTGATGTAGCTTCTACATCTGCAGAGGCATTATGAGCCTCGTTAAATTTTTCTTGAAACAAGAAAGAATAAATTTCAATTAAAGTTGGATACTTATACTTGCCTCCTCTACCGCCCGGAAGCTTACATACATTGGCTGTGAGTTCATTACATGTATCTAAAACATCCTTTTTAGTGATATCAATGGAATGACCTATTCTAAATAATTCAGCACCAATTATATTTATATCAAACTTGACATTATGCCCAACTAAAAACCCACAATTATTATAATCAGATATAAATAATTTTAAAATTTCATCTATATTTTTTCCAATTTTTTGAGCAAGTTCAGTGGAAATACCATGAATTTTCTCAGCTTCAAATGGAATAGTGAAACCCTCTGGTTTTAATAAATAACTATGAGTTGAGACTAAATCGCCTTTTGTATCATGTAATTGCCATGCTAATTGAATACATCTTGGCCAATTTTCACTGTCGCTAATTGGCGCATTCCACTTTTTAGGCAAACCAGTTGTTTCGGTATCAAAAACTAAAAACATTTTTAAAAAAATTGAATAATAAATTTAACTATCTTTTGATAAAAAATTAAAAGAATCTTCCTAAGTTATTAACGTGATCCATTTAAAAAAAAATGATTTGTTTGTTTCAAAAAAAAAATTAAATTTGCAGCTCATTAATAACCAAGGTTTAGGACCTTATAAATTAATTTGATATGGCAGTAAAAATAAGACTTCAAAGACACGGTAAAAAAGGAAAACCATTTTACTGGATAGTAGCGGCTGATGCAAGAGCAAAAAGAGACGGACGTTACTTACAAAAATTAGGTACATATAATCCAAACTTGAATCCAGCCTCAATAAATTTAGATATTGATGAATCTGTGAAATGGATTCAATTTGGTGCACAACCAACCAACACAGCTAGAACCATACTATCTCAAGAGGGTGTTCTACTTAAAAATCATTTATTAAACGGAGTTAATAAAGGAGCGTTTAGTGAAGAGGTGGCTGAAGAAAAATTTCAAGCATGGGTTACTGACAAACAATCTAATGTTGAGGGAAAGAAAGCTAAACTTGATAAGGATGCCGCTGATACAAAAAATAAAGTTCTACAATTAGAAAAAGAAGCAAGTGATAAAAGAAAAGCTAAGGCAGAGCAAGCTTTAATTGAAGAAGAAGCACCTGCGGCTGAAGAAACACCTGCGGCTGAAGAAGCACCTGCGGCTGAAGAAGCACCTGCGACGGAAGAAGCACCTGCAGTTGAAGAAGCACCTGC
>CESU01013738.1_pt1 | contig 18035 bp, 17 predicted proteins | sample 531141 | NCBI WGS metagenome assembly CESU01 (sample SAMEA2621401, study PRJEB7988) | marine metagenome | isolation source: saline water (ENVO:00002010), including
AATTGTTAAAGTACCATTATTTGCATTAGTAAAAGTTATGACTTTTTGACCTCCAGCGGCTGCACTTACAAATATAATTTGACCTACTGTATAATCCCCGTCGACAATTACAGAAGCAGCTGCAATTTTAGCTTTTGCATTAGCTGCATTAGGAATTCCTTTAGTCCAATTGGCTGCAGTGGACCATTTATTATCGCCATCTCCATTATTAAACGTTGTTTGTCCGTAAGTAATTGTAGAGATGAATAAAAAAGTTAGAATAAGAGATAGTTTTTTCATATTTATTTAAATAAGATGTTTTTATTAATCATATAAAGAGCTGATATTAAAAATATTCTTGTAAATAAATAATTTAAATAAATACTAGCAACTAGATATAATTTTTCTTAAATTTTTTGTTAAAATCAAACCGAAAATTAGTAAAATTCTACTTTAAAAAAAAGTGTGGGCACACATTTTTTTTAAAAACCTATTAATCAGTACTATATAAATAATCTTACAAAATTATTTAACTTGATTTACAAGCTTGTGTTTGTAGTAATTAATATTAATGTACTAAAATCAACGTGACCGAACACATTAAGTATAAATTGAAAAAAAAAATGTTAATATTGTAATCAATTTAGTTTATGACAATAAGTGATATTGCGAAATTAGCAAAAGTTTCAACTGGAACTGTCGATAGAGTTATTCATAACCGAGGAGGTGTTTCTGAAAAGAGAGAGAAAATTATTAATGATATAATAAAAAAAAATAATTTTAAAATCAATTCAGTTGCAAGTGCATTAGCAAAAACAAAAGAATATAAAATTGCTACCCTAATGCCAACTTACGACGATAGTGACATGTTTTGGGAATCCCCTTTTTTAGGTGTAAAAAAGGCGAGTTCTGAGATTAAAGTGTTTGGATTTAATGTTATTAATCATACATACTCGCAAACAGATTATAAAAATTATTTGGATTCATTTGAAAATCTTTTAAAAGACAAACCAAATGGAATTATAATAGTTCCCGCTTTTAATAACCAAACGAAAAACATTCTTAAAAGACTTGAAAAAACAAAAATTCCATATATTTTTTTGAATATCAACCTCAAAGGATTTAACAATCTTTCGTTTGTAGGTCAAGATTCTTTTAAAAGTGGATATTTGGCAGCGAAACTTTTACACACATGTCTTGGAGAAAATCCACAAATTCTAACAGTTAGAATCGCATCTCATTTAAAAAACGAAACCATACTTGACAGAATTAAAGGTTTTGACGGGTATTTTCTAGACGAACAAGTAGAATGCACTTCTATTAACGTAATAATTAAATCTATAAAAAATAAAGATTCAATTTCTGAAAAAATTAATCACACACTTAAGTCTAACTCAAAAATACAAGGGATTTTTGTTCCATCTGGAAGAGTTGGATTAATTTCGAAATTAGTAAACAAAAAAAATCAACGTAACCTTAAAGTTATTGGATACGACACAACACCTAAAAATATTGAATGCTTAAAAAATAATAAAATAACTTTTATAATTTCTCAAAAATCTTTTAACCAAGGATACGAATCGATAATCCATATGTCAGAATTTTTACTTAGAAATATTAGTCCAAAAAAGAATGTCTTTTCGCCTATTGAAATTGTTACTAAAGAAAATTTTGAATTTGTAAATATCTATAAGCAAGAATTCGAAGAATTTTATTATTCAAAATAGTTTTAAAATCTTTATTTTCAACTCATTTACTATTTCCCAAAAGCTTGTCTTATTTCAGCAGTAATCCTGTTAGGTTTATTTGTTTTAGCATTAACCAAACACCATGTAGTTATAGAGTTTACAAGTAATTTATTTGAGTTTAGATTATATATTTCAACAACTCTGTTAGATTTGACTCCTTCTGTTTTTTCAATATATGTTTTAAGTCTAATTCTATCGTTTAAAAATGCAGGACTGAGGTATTTTATTTGATGTTCTAACAAGACCCAATAATAATTTTTTTTTATTTCATTTGAAACAAGACTATTCCAGTGATTTTTTGCAATGTCTTGTACCCAGTCAATATACACTACATTATTCACGTGATTTATTTCATCTAAATCATTAACTGAAACAGTAATTTCTTGTTCTAAAGTTTTCATAAAAGCTTTCTTACTAACAATGAATTAATTTCGTAAATATTTTTTATCAATATAAAAAGTTCCAAAAGGGATTACAGAAGCAAACAATACTGTAATAAAAGTTTTTAAATTCCATTTCATTTTTTTTCGAATCGAAATCGCTAAAATAATATATCCTATAAATAAAATTCCATGAGGCATTCCAAGTATTTTTACATAAGATTCATCTCCAAGAAAATATTTTATTGGTACTGCCACAAAAAGCAATAATAAATAGGATATTCCCTCAAAAAAACTAATAATTCTAAATGTCTTTTTCATTTTTTAATTTTTTGATGCATTGTAAAACTGCATTCCTAAGTTGGATTTATTATTATGATCAAATAAAGTAGCATTATCCCAATGCGATCCAGAAGCCCACAGTGTAGAACAACTCGTTGACACCCAAGCAGGCTCCCAATAAATAACTCCTTCTCCTCCACTTTCAAATATTTTTGCTTTTAAAGCATTTAAGTAATCTAATTGCCCTTGTTGTGAAGCTGGAAAACCTGAAATTAACGCATCCTCATTTAAGATATTATTTGCATTATCTACATTTTCTAATGTAAATGGGTATGCAGTTTCTACAATCATTAATCTTTTATCATATGTTTCTATTAATGTTTTTATAGGTGCGTTAATAGAGTTTAAATCATACTCAGACCAAAGAGGGTAATAAGATAAACCAATCCAATCATAATCTGTTACACCTGCTGCATTTGCTTGCTCAAACCACCAGAGTCCATTTTCAGGCTGAGCAATATGTAACATTATGTCAATTTTTTTATTTTTTAAAGAAGCAACATCCCTGACGGCTTTAATTCCTTTATTTATTAATGATGAATTTCTAATCCAATCAATAGGCCATTTAACTTCTCCTTTTTGTAAAATCATTGCATTAATTTCATTACCGAGCTGAACAATATCAGGTAATAAATCAGAATTAGCTAAGTCATTCAAAGTATCAAACGTATAATTGTAAAGTAAATCACCTAAAACATTAGTATTATTTATTTGACCTAACCAAGCAGATGGTATTTCTTGTTGAGATGGATCTGCCCAAGTATCAGAATAATGAAAATCTAACAAGACTTGTATTCCTTCAGACTTAGCACGTTGAATAGATTTTTTTACGTCATTAATGTTCGAATAATTTGTCCAAGTCGGATTGTGCCACAATCGAATACGTACTAAGTTAGTTCCTGCTTCTGCAAAAATTTTGTATGGATCGTTATCGTTATCGTTAAAATCTTTATAAACAGCACCACATTCTTCCATTTCATTAACATAGGAAAGATCTGCGCCATAGAAAAAGACATTAGAATTAGAATTTTCTTTTTCTGGCGAATCAGGATAATCCTTAGAACAAGAAAGTAAAAAAGTTGAAATCAGTATAATAATTAAATATTTTCTCATTATTTACTAGCATTATTTAATATCATATCTGCTGCTTTTTCGGCAATCATATAAACAGGTGCATTTGTATTACCAGAAACAATTTTAGGCATGATTGAGGCGTCAACCACTCTTAAGTTTGATATTCCATAAACTTTTAACATGGGATCAACTACAGCCATACTATCAACTCCCATTTTACATGTACCTACAGGATGGTAAACAGTTTCAACTGTTTTCTTGATATGTTGGATGAGTGACTCATTTGAAGATCGATCAAAAGGAAGTCTATTTCTTAATGTGTGATTTTTTAAAGCCTGGTCTTCCATTAATTTAAAAACCAACTTCCCTCCTTTAACAAGTTGATTAAGATCATCTTTTTCTTTAAAAAAATTAGGTTGAATAACAGGCGGATCTTTTGGGTTTGACGAGGATAGACTTATTTCTCCCCTACTCTTAGGATGTAATAAAGTGGGCAATATAGTAAAACCATCTACTCTTGGATAATCGTATATATCATAAGCATCGTAACCATATTTGTCGTCAATACATATAGGTGAAAAGTGTAATTGAAAATTCACTTTATCATCCTTATTATTAAGATCAAAAAAAGCCATTCCCTCTAGAGGACCTACACAAAAAACTCCTTTTTTATTAACAAAATAATTCCAGGCTGCTTTAAGTTGTTTTAACGGCGATATGTAATGATTTATACCTTCTTGTGTTTTTGTTTGTGCACATATTGGATAAAATAAGTGGTCTTGTAAATTTTTACCAACACCTCTTAGTTCATGTAAGCAATCTATTCCGTGTTTTTTTAATTCTGAAAAATCTCCTATACCAGACAACATTAAAAGTTGTGGTGATTGAAAAGCTCCAGCTGAAAGTATTATTTCTTTATTAGCACATATTTTAATTATTCTTGATCCTTTAGAATATTCTACTGCTACTGCTTTTTTATCTTTTAAAATTATTCTATAAACTTGAGCATTTGTAATTGCTGTTAAATTGGATCTGTTTAAAACTGGTTTTAAAAATGCTGCTGCTCCACTATGACGCTTTCCATTTTTAATGGTACTGTGAACCAAGCTAACTCCGTTTTGATTAACTCCGTTATAATCATCATTTTTGGGTATGCCAATGTTTTCACACGCTGAAATAAATCCATCAACGTAAGGAGTTTTAAATTTAGTTGGTAGTGTGACGTCTAATTCTCCGGAATTTCCGTGATAATCAGAATTAACTTTATCAAATTGGTTATGGTTCTCAGATTTCTTAAAAAAAGGTAGAACATCTTTATATCCCCAACCTTTATTACCAAGTTCTGCCCAACCATCATAATCATCAGCGTTTCCTCTTACATAAGCCATGGCATTTGTAGAACTACTTCCTCCCAATGTTTTACCTCTAGGTAAATATATCTTTCTATTTAAAATATTTTCCTGCTTTTCAGTCCAAAATCCCCAATCATGTTTGCTTTTATGATTCTTTAAATATGCTCCTGGAATATGAATATTCATATTAGAGTCAGGTCCGCCTGCTTCTAATAATAAAACTGAGTTGTTAGGGTTTTTCGATAAACGATTAGCCAACACACATCCTGCTGAACCAGCACCAATTATAATATAATCATAAGATTGACTCATAAATCGAGTGATTTATTGTTTTAACTTTTACTAAGTTAAAATAAAAAAGTCAAGAAATATTAAACTATAAAGTGTATTTAATAATTAGTTTTTACCAAAAGATATATTATCAAAATAAATTATATTATCACTAGATCTTTCCTTGAAATCAGGAAATACAACTATTTGATCAATTATACCTGTCTTTCCTTTACCAATACTTCCTGATAGATCAAAAGTTAGCTCTTCCCATTCATTAGTTTTGGTGTTAGCCACTTTAACTTCTGGTTGTGCTTCACCATCTGATTCAACAAACTTCAAACCAACATCGCTAATTACAGTTTTATAAATCATTATTTTAACGATACTATTGTTTGCATCAAATTTAAAAGAACCAATATCAGATCCATGTTGAGATTCACAGCCTGCATAAGGGGCAGCATCTGGTGACATTCTAGCAGTAAATTTTGCAACTTTAGAAGACGTATTTATACCAGAAGAATTAGGATTAGAAACAATTTCTAAAGGCGGGTTGTCACTGTTTTCAAATACTGTCCAAGTCCAATCAGCACCATAACCATTAGATTCGAAATCAATTGGAGTATTCGGGATGGCACTATCACCGCCACCTCCACCAGAGTTTCCACCACCTCCGTTATCTTTCTCTTCAAAAACTGCTTTTATTGATTTATTTGAAGTCAAATTAATTATAAAAGGATTTTTAGCTCCTGAAATATCACCTTGCCATTCAACAAATCTCCAATCTTTAGATGGAACTGCTTCAACTTCAATTATTGATCCACTATTGTAATTAGATACCAGTCCAGATTTGATCAATTTTTCTGTAACAGTCCCCTGACCAATTACTTCAGTATTTAGTGCGTATTTCTTTTTTATAAAATTAGCTGTAACTAATTTATCCATATCCATTACTACACTCGTTGTAGCCTCAGATCCTGAAGCACCTGTCCAATTTTGGAAAACATATTCTGACGAGGCTAAAGCTGTAATTTCAGCAGATTCACCATTCTCAAACTCAGCCTTAGTAGGACTTACAGAACCTCCGTTTATTGGATTTGAAGAAGTAAACAAGGTGTGAATAACGGGGTCTTCCGAACAGGAAAAAATTGTTAATGCAAATGCGAATAGGAATGTTTTTTTCATAATAGTATTTTAATAAAAATTACGACAATTAATTATTTTAATTTTTTAAAAAAACTTAACAAGATTTTTGAATAATATTTTATTATTATATCAGGAAAATCAATAATATATTAACTATGTATAGTCAATGTTGAGTTTGTAGATTAATTATTTACTAACAATCATTGCTGCGTTAAAAGCATCTAAAGCTGAACTTTGACGTGATGCATCGGTCATTTCTGGAGACATATTCCAAACAACTCCAATTTCATTTGTTTTTTTATCTCTAGCAATTGACCATATAGAATTAGCATTATTTAAAATAAATGTTTTATACTCCTCTTTTGGAGATACTGAGTACAAAAATCCTAGATTTCTCATGAAAATTCCTTTGAACTGTGAAGCATCTCCATTCAGGTTTGGTTCTTTAGGATCTTTCAAAATTCCATCATCATATACTAAATTAGTTAAGGTTGCGCTAGCAATTTTATGGGCTAAATCTAAAAATGATTTATCATTTTTAACTATATATAGCTCCACTAAACCACTTAAAATTATTCCTTGATTATAAGTATGGTAATTACCCTTATTAACCTGACAGTTATTATTTAAACCGTTTTCTATAAGATAATTTTCATTAATCATTCCAGAGTTAATAAACCATCTGTATGTGTCTTCGCTCCACTTCATATAACTTTTCCCAAGAACTAACTCCTCACCTTTTTGATGTAATCTAATTGCAGCTAACATAAATAATTCATTTTGCACAGCAGACTTTCCAATATTAGGTTTTTTCCAATATATTCCTCCGTCACATATTTCATCCCATCCTAAAGCCATATCTGCAAATGTTAAACGAGCCATTTTAAGATATTTTTCATTCTTTGTTAATTCATAAGCCTTAATCCAAGCTAAAATCCACCAACCTTCATCGTCATAATAATCATTAATAAAGTTTTTACATATCCAATTGTTATTTGTATCCGGCATTTCAACTTCGAATTCTTTACATATCTCGAAGGAATTATCAATAACATTCAAATAATTTTTTGAACCTGTTATTTTAGAATAATCTATAATTGCAGTGAGTGCATTTGCAGCATTCCACCAACTTGTGGTTTCATACAAGCCTGTTTCTTTATCATACCAATTCTGAAGTGTATCTAACGTGGTTTTAGCATATAATTGATAATTATCATTATTTCCACATGAAACAAAGGATATAGTAAGTATAAAAACAATTATTTTTTTCATGAATAATGTTAAAAATTAATTCTTTCCAACAATTACTGGCTGAGTCCAGGCTTGAGTTGTCTCTCCTTCAACGTATGGGTTAATTTTAATTTCATCTGAGTTAATTTTTGCTCTTACAAAAAGATCATTTTCTTTAAAAATATAACTAGCTGAATTTCCTTTTACTCTTTTTAAAACCTGAACTTGAGAATCATTTTTTCTATATCCTATAAAAACAATTTCATAATTAACTGCTTTATTTGGTTCAATTTCAACAACAAGTTTTTCTTTATTATGTTTTACTTTTTTTAATTCAACTCCTGAGGAAGAATAAAAGTTTCCGGATTCCATTGATTCAATCAAGCTTAAAGTTTCTATTTTCTTTGAGTTCACCATAACCCAACCTCTACCAGTATTACTAAGATTTGTAGATTTTTTATGGTAATTATGACTATCATCAGTGGCAATTCCTAGCAACAAAGGTTTGTTATTATCGTAATATGAAATATTAATTATATCCCACATAGTTTCAAGATCAATATGTAAGTCATCTCCTTCGTTGTGAACAGCAGGGTGTCCATTATATACTTCAAAAAACCTTTCGCCATTTAGTTTTTTTAAATCCTCTACATTAATTCCATACCCAAAGTTTGGATGATTAATATGAGCAAACATTGGAATGTTAAACTTTTTTCTTTGTGCATTAACTGCATCAATAGTTTTTTGCATAACCTCATAAACAGAACTACCTTTAAATGGATCGATTTTCTCTTGTATGTTTGTTACATTTATGTGAACTGGTTTGTTTTCAAAGGATGATGTCACTTCTTCAGATTTAATAATTAGAAATGAATTTAAATCATCAAGTTTGGCTTTATACTCGTTAAAGGTTTTTAGTCTTACATAAATTCCTGTAGAATCATTTTTGGATTCAACCCAATCTCCAAACCGTTTTTTATATTTTTCTAAGGTATTATTTTCAACATCTGACTGTTTCAGTTTGTACCAATAAATATTATCTGCAATTGTATTGTGATCTGATAATGCAATAAACTGATAATTGTTCGTTTTATACCAGTCAATTATCATTTCTGGAAAATCATCCCCATCACTCCAAAAAGAATGAGTATGCAAATTACCTTTTTTCCAGTTCTGTTCAGCTCCATCCTTATCACAAGAGATTAAAATTATTAATAATAATAAATACAGTTTTTTCATGATTTAAATATATTTAACATTGTCTTTACTTTTTTTTATTTCTTTTATTATAATTTTTATCACCTCTGGTTTTAGGCTTCTTGTATTTTGCCGCTACTTTAAATTTATAAGATCCTCCAAGATTAACTTTACTATTCTTTTTAGACTTCTTTTCACTATCCATGCTTAAATATAAAAAAGTTAATGAACTAATGGTAAGAATACAGAAAACAAGTTTAATGTTTAGGTATGATGTTTGTTTATATAATAATTAATTACAAAAAATAATTAAAATGAAAATCTATAATTCAATGTTATTAATGTTTGTTTCATCATTAATTTTTAGTCAAAGTATCGATATTATTAACCCTGTTAAAGAGATAGGAATAGACAATTGGAGTATTGTAAACGATAATGTTATGGGTGGAATTTCTAGTTCTGATCTTTATATAACTGATGAAAATAATTTAATGTTTTTTGGTAATGTGTCTTTAAAAAATAATGGCGGATTTGCCTCAAGCAGATTAGGTTTTGGAAAAGGTAAATTAAAAAATATTAAAGCATTTCAAATTAGGTTTAAAGGAGATGGTAAAAAATATAAGTTTAGATTAAGAGAAAGCTACAGGTCTTCAAACTACTCAATAGATTTTGATACTAAATCAGGAATCTGGACAAATATTGAAATTTTAGTTTCAGATTTAAACCCCATGTTTATGGGCTATTATTCTAGAAATGCCAAAAAATTAGAAATTGAAAACATAAGTTCATTAGGTTTTCAAATTTCAGACAAACAAGATGGAGAATTCAAACTTGAAATCATGCACGTCAAAGCAATATACTAGATTTCTTTCTTTTACATATAAAAATTTCAAGTTTAAAATTATGAAATATAAGAGATAATAAATATTTAATATAAACTTAAATAATTATTACATTCTCGTGTTTGAATGTGTATTTTTGATATTCAATAAATGATAAAATATTAATGAATTTACTCTCAGTTGAAGGAATTTCAAAATCATACGGAGAAAAAGTTATTTTCGATTCCATTTCATTCGGAGTAAACCAAGGACAAAAAATTGCATTAATTGCTAAAAACGGATGTGGAAAATCATCTATTCTAAATATAATCTATGGAGAGGATACACCAGATAAAGGAAAAGTTGTTTTTAGAAAAGGTATTAGAGTTTCCTATTTAGCACAAGAACCTAAATTAAATCCTGAACTTACAGTTGAAGAAAGCATTTTACAAGCTGACAATCCTATATTAAGTATAATAGCTGAATATGACCAAGCTTTAAAAAATCCAGAAAACCAAGAAGCATATCAAAAGGCGTTTGAAGCTATGGATCAGTCACAGGCTTGGGATTTTGAAACTCAGTATAAGAAAATTTTATTCAAACTAAAACTTAATGATTTAAAGGCTAAAGTCAAAAGTTTGTCTGGAGGTCAAAGAAAAAGAATAGCGCTTTGTAATGCTTTATTGAAACAACCAGAATTATTAATTTTAGATGAACCTACAAATCATATAGATTTAGAAATGATTGAATGGTTAGAGAATCATTTTTCAAAAGAAAAAATAACCTTGTTAATGGTTACTCATGATAGATATTTCTTAGAACGTGTATGTAATGAAATTATAGAACTTGATCAAGGGAAACTTTATAGTTATAAAGGTAATTACTCATATTATTTAGAAAAAAGAGATGCTAGAATCGCTCAAGAAAGTATTGAAGCTCATAAAACTAAATTACATTTTAAAAAAGAATTGGAATGGATGAGAAGACAGCCTAAAGCTAGAACAACAAAATCAAAGTCTAGAATAGAAGATTTTAAAGTTATAAGGGAAAAAGCAAGCCAACGAAGAGATGATCATATAGTGCAATTAGAAATAAACATGGAACGTCTTGGAAGTAAAATGATTGAAATGCATAAGGTTAGTAAATCATTTGGAGATAAGATCATTTTAGATCACTTTGATTATGTATTTCAAAGAAACGATCGTATTGGAATAATAGGTAAAAACGGAACTGGAAAATCTACTTTTTTAAATTTATTAACCTCAAATGATAAGCCAGATTTGGGTAAAATTATTTGGGGTGAAACATTGAAGTTTGGATATTATACTCAAAAAGGCATTTCTTATAAAAGTGGACAAAAAGTAATTGATATAATTAGAGAATATGGAGATTACATTCCATTAAAAAAAGGACATAAGATATCCGCTCAACAATTATTAGAAAGATTTTTATTTGATCGAAAAAAACAATACGACTTCGTTGATAAGTTGAGTGGAGGCGAAAGAAAACGTCTTTATTTATGTACTATATTGATACAAAATCCGAATTTTTTAATTCTTGATGAACCAACTAATGATTTAGACATAATAACACTTAACGTACTCGAGAGTTTTTTATTAGATTTTCCTGGATGTTTAATAGTTGTATCTCATGACAGGTACTTTATGGATAAAATAGTAGATCATTTGTTTGTATTTAAAGGCTCAGGAAATATTGAAGATTTTCCTGGAAACTATTCTGATTACAGAACTTATGAAGATTCTAAAATAAAAGAAACAACTAATTCATTAAAATCTGAAAATAAACAATCTAAAGATTTGAGAAATAACTCAAACCAAAAAAAAACAAACTTTAATCAAAAAAAAGAATTTAAGAAAATTGAGATTGAAATAAAAAAAATTGAAAATAAAAAAAAAGAAATTCAAAATCGTTTTATTAATGAAAGTCTTTCTGTCGATCAAATCAAAGAATACTCTTTCAAATTAAAGAATCTTGAAGAAGAATTAGAACTAAAAACCATAAAATGGTTCGAATTGTCAGAAAATTAAAGTAGTATTATATTTGAATATGGGATTAACCAATAATGATATATTAAAAAAACTTAGAGTAGCTCACAAACTAAGAGATGAGCAAATTGTTGAAATATGTAAACTAGTAGATTTTAAAGTCTCTAAATCAGAGCTTGGGGCACTATTTAGAAACGTTAATCACCCAAAATATATGGAATGTGGTGATCAAATTTTACGTAATTTTTTAAATGGACTAATTATACATTTAAGAGGACCTGCTTAAAAATTATCTTTTTCAAACTGTTTAAGACTCCAAATCATATCTGGCTTGTCAATAAAGTCAGGTTCTGTATTAACAGCATTGGCATGAATATCAATATCTTCTCCATTTAAGCGGACAGTCCAATAATCAATCTTATTAATTCTTGACATTCCCTCTAAAAGTTCGGCCTTAATTTTGTGATTCTTTTTTAAATAGTGAGTAAAGAAATAACAACTTTTCCAACTTTGATCTTGTTTAGGCTTAAAATCCTTAAGAAAATCATCTATCAACTCTTTTTTGTTCATTTTTAATTAATTTTAAACAAAGTTAAAGTTCTTATGTTTTCTACAAATATAATTCTTACTATTTTTTAACTATTTTTTTAGATTTCCCTACAAACTTAGAAACTAACATAGAAACTGTTGCATCACCAGTTACATTGACTACTGTTCTACACATGTCTAAAGGTCTATCGACAGCGAATATTAACGCTAATCCAATTTCTGGAATACCAGCCTGAGATAGAACTATAATAAGCATCACCATTCCTGCCCCAGGAACCGCAGCGGAACCAATTGAAGCTAGAGTTGCAGTGGAAATAATCCCCAGCTGAGCTGCTAAACTTAAATCTAATCCAAATGCTTGAGCAATAAATACTGCAGCAACGGCTTGATATAATGCACTACCATCCATATTTATCGTTGCACCAATTGGTAAAACAAAACTACTAACCTCCTCATCAACTCCAAGATGATCTTGAACTCTTTCCATAGTAACTGGTAAAGTTGCTGCACTAGAACTAGTCGAAAAAGCAAGTAGTTGAGCAGGAGATATACCTTTTAAAAAATATGAAGGACTCTTACCTATAACAACTTTAACTACAATTAAATAAATACAAATTAAAAGTAACAATCCAAAGAGTACAGTTAAGGTATAAAAACCTAATGCTTTAAATAAATCCATACTCGGAGATTCTACAATTATTGCAGCTAAAAGTGCAAAAACACCATATGGTGCACATAACATTATTAAATCTATAATTTTAAGAATTACATCATTCAAGGAATCAAAAAAACTTTTAATTGGATTTGATTTTTTTTCTGGGATCAATATCATAGAAATACCAAAAATAATAGCAAAGAATATCACTTGAAGCATATTTCTATTATTAGATGCAGCACTAAAAAAATTAGAAGGAACCATATCAACTATTGGTTGTAAAGGGCCTAAACTTTTTTGGTTATTAGCCGCCTCAATTTTTTCATTAGCATTTAAAGAATAAGCATTCACAAGTTGTTCTCTTGTTTCTTCAGAAATAAAGTTTCCAGGCTCAATAATATTAACAGCAACTAAACCAATAGAGACCGCCATCATAGTTGTAAAAATATAAGTTACTATGGTTATACCACCCATGGAGGAAAGTTTTGACAAATCTTTTAAATCTGAAATCCCTTTAATAAGAGAAGCTAAGATTAAAGGAACAGCAATTAACTTTAACGAATTAATAAAAATAGTTCCAAAAGGTTTAATCCAGTTAATAACAAAAGTTTTTCCCCATTCAAAATTGAGAAAAATCAATCCAATTAAAACACCCAAAACCATTCCGATAATAATTTGCCAGTGTAATGCTAACTTTTTCATATATTTTATTTATTAAATAAATTGATTAATAATATTTTCGAACAACTCTTGTTTTCCGCTCTTTAATTTTAATTTACCTGAACTTAAAGCTAATTTATATAAATCATTAAGATTTAATTTACCTTGTTCAAACTCCTTTCCTTTTCCAGAGTTAAAACTTTCATACCTTAAATTAAAAAGCTCCTTATAATTAGAAGATGTTAAAATATTGTCAGCTGTTATTAGTGCTCTCGCAAAATTATCTGCTCCTCCAATATGTGCGTGAAAAATATCATCTAAATCAGTTGAATTTCTTCTGATTTTTGCGTCAAAATTAACTCCACCACCTTGAAGACCACCAGATTGCAAAAACACAAGCATAGCTTCAGTTGTTTCGTATAAATTATTTGGAAATTGATCAGTATCCCATCCATTTTGATAGTCGCCACGATTTGCGTCTATACTACCCAACATATTAGATTTTGCTGCAACGGTAAGTTCATGTTGAAATGTGTGCTGAGCCAATGTTGCATGATTTACTTCAATGTTTATTTTAAAATCATTTTCTAAACCATATTCTTTTAAAAATCCAATAGCAGTTGCAGTATCAAAATCGTATTGATGTTTAGTTGGCTCCATTGGTTTTGGTTCAATAAAAAAATTACCTTTAAAACCCTGAGACCTTGCATAATCTCTTGAAATTGACAAGAATTTCCCTAAATGATCTAACTCTCTTTTCATATCAGTATTTAGTAAACTCATATACCCTTCTCTTCCACCCCAAAAAACATAATTTTCTCCATTTAATGCTATTGTAGTATCTAATGCTAGCTTAACTTGTCCTCCAGCTCTAGCTAAAACATCAAACTCTGGGTTAGTAGCTGCTCCATTCATATATTGAGGATTAGAGAAACAATTTGCAGTTCCCCAAAGCACCTTGACTCCTGATTCTTTTTGTTTTTGTTTAATATAATCAGTTATAAACAAAAGTCTCTTTTCAGATTCCTTAAAGCTATCCCCCTCTTGAATTAGATCAAAATCATGAAAACAAAAATAATCAAATCCCATTTTAGTAATAAACTCAAATGCAGCATCAGCTTTATCTTTAGCAGCCTGGAAGGGATCTTGAGATTTATCCCATAAAAAATTTTGAGTTCCTAAACCGAAAGGATCAGTTCCTTGCCCACAGAAAGAATGCCAGTAAGCTATAGCAAATCTAAAATGATCTTTCAATGTTTTGCCTGCTACAATTTTATTAGGATCATAATATTTAAATGCAAAAGGGTTTTTTGAATCTTTTCCCTCGTACTTTACCTCTCCAATACCTTTGTAATATTCTGTATCTCCTATAAGTGCCATTGTTGTTGTTTTATTTTAAAGTTAATTCTAATTTCTCAACCCATAAATTATAAGCATTTTTATAATCGTTTAAATTTGGCTGAGGACTAAATGTTCTTAAAAAATCGTTCTCGATAATATTATTTTCAAATTTATTAAAATCTCTATTACAAAGATCTACAGCTCTAGCGGCTCCAAATGCACCAGTTGTTTCATAAATTTCTATATCAGTATTTATTAGTGTTGATATTGTTTCTCCAAAAACCTTTGATTTAAATAAATTATCATTTCCAGCTCTAATTACTTTTGGTTTAACACCATCGTTAATTAATATTTGCATTCCATAAACAAAGGCAAAAGCTATACCTTCAAGTGTTGCACGAATAACGTGTTCTTTCTTATGAATATTAATATCAAAATTTAACATCTTGGAACCTACGTTTATATTATTAAGCATTCTTTCTGAACCATTTCCAAATGGTAAATAAGTTAATTGTTTTGAACCAACCTCTACAACTGAGGAAAGTTTATTCATTTCATCATATGAATCAATATTTAACTCATTTTTTAATTTGGCATATTGAATTCCTGCCCCATTTATACATAATAATTTTCCTAATGAAATTGAATTATTAATATTTACATGAAGAAAATTATTTATCCTTTCACTTTCATTTGTTTTTACGTTATCTGTCACTGCAAAAACAACACCTGATGTTCCAGCTGTGGCAGCAATTTCACCAGGGTTTAATACGTTTAAAGAAAGTGCATTATTTAGTTGATCACCTGCTCGATAATATATAGGAATATCCTCTAAAAGACCACACTCAGAAGATCCTTTCTTGTTTAATTTGCATTGAGATCCAAATGTTGGAACAATTTTCGGGATTAAAGAGCTATCGATTTCATAATATTTTAATAAAAAATCAGCAACTGAATTATTTTTATAGTCCCATAACATTCCTTCAGACAAACCCGTTTTAGTGGTTGTCATTTTTCCAGAAAGTCTATAAGCTATATAATCTCCTGGTAGCATAAACTTATAGATCTTGTTGTATAGTTCATTTTCATTGTTTTTAACCCATTTTAATTTTGACGCTGTAAAATTAGCAGGAGAATTTAACAATTGATTAATACACTTAATTTGACCTAATTCTGTAAATGCTTGTTTACCTATAGCCACAGCTCTATCATCACACCAGATAATACTATTTCTTAGCGAATTACCTTTAGAATCCAATAAGACTAAACCATGCATTTGGTATGAGATTCCAATACCAGAAATCAATGAAGGATTAATATTATTTAATGAAATAAGATTTTTGATAGCTATGCAGGTGTTTTTCCACCAAATCTCTGGATTTTGTTCAGCCCAGCCATCTTTACAAACAATTATTTCTTGTTCATTTAAGGGTTCTGAAACTACATTCACTTTGTTTCCAGAAGAGCATTCTGTTAAGGCTGCTTTGATAAAAGAAGTACCAATATCTAAGCCTAAATTATACATTGATTTAAGCTGTAAAGTACATTAAAATTCCTATAACCATAAGCACTAAAATAACAGATAATACAATGTCAACTGTTGAATATGTTTTTTCTTTAAATTCTTTTGAATTTAAGTCTAAGTTTCCAAAAGATAAACCTCTAGTTTTTACATAATCTGGCTCAGCAGTTATTAAACTGACTGAAATACATAACAAGACAGAAAAAATAAATAAAATAATAGCCATGTGTGCAAAATTTATAGTTGCAAATGCAAACAAGAAACCTGAAACAACCTCGCCTGAGGAAATTTCTGATTGATAATAAATTTCTGATCCTAATCTCAATATCAATAAAAATAAACCCATAAATAAAGTTGTAATCGCTGCATCGGAATTAACTCTTTTCCATGTAACTCCTAATAAAAATACTGCTGTTACAGGTGGTGCAATATAGGATTGAACATTTTGTAAATATTGATACATCACTCCTCCTCCAATTTTTTCCATTATTGGTATCCATAGTATACCTAAAACTACAATTACTGTTGTAGCAATTTTACCAACATTAATTAATTCAGCCTCAGATTTTTCTGGTCTAATTTTTTTATAAATATCTAAAGTGAATATTGTTGAACAAGAGTTAAAGACAGAAGCTAATGAACTCATTAAAGCAGCCATTAAACCTCCTGCAACAAGTCCTTTTAAACCAACTGGCAAGAGTGTGTTTACAAGCATTGGGAAAGCTCTATCTGCTTTTGTCACAACATATGTCTCTGGATCTTGGATTGTCAAAGCAAAAGCAATTATTCCAGGTATTAAAAAAATTAGAATTGGAAGTAACTTTAAATAAGCACCAAAAATTGCTCCTCTTCTACCAATTTTAATATTGTTTGCAGCCAAAGTTCTTTGAACAATATATTGATCAGTACACCAATACCAAATTCCAACAATAGTTCCGCCAATAAGTAGACCTGTCCATGGGAAATCTGGATCTGTCATTGGTCTCCACATATTAAAATGATCAGGACTTACAGCGGTAACTGTTTCTCTTAATTGTCCCCAACCACCTACTTCCTGTAAACCCAAATAAGTAATTATTACTGACCCTAAAATCAACACAATTGTTTGAAGAGTTTCTGTATAAATAACTGCTTTCATACCGCCAATAACTGTATATATTCCTGTAAAAATTACAATTCCTATTGCACCGTACCAAAAAGGAATTCCTAATAATTCAGAAACTACTATTCCACCTGCATATATAGTAACTGATACTTTAGTTATTACATAAGCTAATAAAGAAAATATAGACAAAAACCATCTAGATCTACTGTCAAATCTTTTTTCTAAAAACTCAGGCATTGTGTACGCACCACTTCGAATATAAAAGGGAAGAAACAACCATCCTAATAGTAATACTATCCATGCATGCAATTCATAATGAGCCATTGGAGTTCCTGATTCGAATCCAGTACCAGCAAGACCAACAACATGTTCAGATCCTATGTTTGAAGCAAAAATGGAAGCTCCAATTACAAACCATCCAACATTTCTTCCAGCAAGAAAATAATCCTCAGTGTTTTTGTTTTTTTGGATCACCACCCAAGCAGCAACACCTATAAGTAAAAAAAAGTAAATTCCTAAGACAACCCAATCTAGAGTTTCAAAAACTGTTTCCATAAAATTATATTTCGAAATTTCAAAGCGTTAATATATGTAAATGTTTTAACATTACATTTCTCATTGTTTTACTATTTTAAATGTTTTTCTAACTGTTAGGCCG
>CESU01225955.1_pt1 | contig 17978 bp, 15 predicted proteins | sample 531141 | NCBI WGS metagenome assembly CESU01 (sample SAMEA2621401, study PRJEB7988) | marine metagenome | isolation source: saline water (ENVO:00002010), including
GAAGAAGAGCGACAGCGAATTTTGGACGCCTTAGAAACCGGAGATGAAATCTCAAGTATAGGGGATTTCTGGCCTTGGAATCTCACCTTAAGAACATCAGGAAAAGCGAATTTCTTGGATGTTTGGGGAGATAGGGAATTAGAAGACGATTGGAGAAGAAAAAACAAACAAAGCTTTGGAACCGCAGTGACAGAGGCTCTAGAAGAAGAAGAAGAGATAATTAAAGAAATAGAGGAGGGAAGGCCCTTTGAAGAATATTTGGCAGACATACCCAACTCCCCGGAGCTGATCTCAGCAAGCATAGAAAAAAGAGCCGAAGCAAGGTACAATGCTGGACTAATCTATAAGGAAAAACTCGATGATTTTGAAAATGCCGTGGAATCTTTCGAGGTGCTAGTGACAGAAGGCCAAGAAAGCGCCTTCCACCCAGTAACCCATTATCAGCTGTATAGAACGTACTTATCTAAAGAGCAAGGAGGGTATTCTAACCCGTTTTGTGGAACCTGTAATTCTGCTCATTGGGCAGCACAAACTAAATCGAGATACCCAGACTCTGAGTACACAATTCTAATAGACAACCCAGAGTTCCAATCTATAAAAGAAATTAGAGAAGCAGAGGAGGTAACGGCCTATGAAATACTTTTTGATAAATATAGAAGAGCGCGGTTTAATGATGTTATTCAAGACGCCACAGTCGTAATTAACAATGAAGAAGAAAACCACCTTTTACCTAAATACTATTTGATAAAAGCATTAGCTATAGGTGAAATGTCCAGTATGTTTGGAGGAGCCCCAGAGGCATATAAATCAGCCCTTGAAACCACAGCGAGTAAGTATAAAGAAACCGAAGAAGGAATAACAGCCCAGAGATATTTAGACATATTAAGCGGAAAAATTACTAAAGAAGAACCTAAAGGCAGGCCTAATCTCTATTCTTTTAGAAGCGGAATGGGCCACTATGTAATAACGTTAGTTCCTTTAGAGGGTGGGGAAGTAAATAAAGCTCAATCAGACATAGCTAACTTTAACTCCACGTTCTTTAAGTCGTCTAGCCTAAATGTGAAAACTAGAGTGCTAGGTAAAGAATACCAACTGATTTATGTGAGGGATTTCGAAAACGAAGACTTAGCCATGAGCTATTATAACGCCTTTAAAGTAAATCAGAACATACTAGGGGAATTAAATCAAATGAATTATTATACTTTTGCTATCAGCAAGTCTAATTTTTCAGCACTCACTAAAGATAGAGACCCTGAGAAGTATAACGAGTTTTTCCAAGAGAAGTATTTAAAATAGAAATCAAATCAGACCATGGCCAGAAACAGTCAAATCACAGCAGAGGGAGTGCTAAATAGAATCGTAGAAGATTCAAGGATTACAGGTGAATTTAAAAGCACAAGTGATATTAGAATAGATGGAGATCTAAACGGAAACTTAATTACTACCGGTAAACTTGTGCTGGGTGTTTCAGGAAGAATAGAAGGTGATGTTACTTGCGAAAATGCAGAAATAGAAGGAATAGTATCGGGGAAAGTTACTGTAAGACAGTTGTTAAGTTTAAAAGCGTCCTCTAAAGTAGAAGGAGACATTTACACAGATAAAATATCAATTGAGCCAGGAGCGATTTTCACAGGAACATGTAATATGGGAAAGGTAAAGGAGATCAATCAACCTACAGCAAGTGAAAAAACCCTACAAGAGCAGGCGGTCTAACCGCTACTTAGTTCTTTCCAGCGCAGGCCTACAAATGGGAGTAACTATTTACCTGGGAGCTTACCTAGGAAAATGGCTTGACGAAAAATACCCCTCAGATAAAAATTGGTATACCATCATTTGTACGCTTTCAGCGGTAATTCTTGCGTTATGGCAATTATTAAGACAAGTAAATAAATTAAATGCAGAAAGCTGACTTACAGATAATTATTAAGTTTTTTTCCTTCTTAGTGGTGATACTTTCAATAGTTTCTTTCGGCCAAATATTTATTTTAAAGAATAACGAGCTGTGGAGCACCATAACACGCCAAGGCTTGTTTAGGACCTATCTATTTAATGGAGCTATTACACTAACTATTTTTAGCGCACTTATGTTTCTTAAACAGAAATACATGTCGTCTTTAGGTTTTTTCTTTTTAGCTGGGAGCCTGGTAAAAATAATTTTATTCTTCCTTCTTTTTAGACCAGGATATTCCGCAGACGGGCTAATTTCAACCCTTGAGTTTGCAGAGTTTTTTGTTCCGTATGCAGTGTGTTTGTTTTTCGAGGTGTTCTATATGGTGCAGGTACTGATGAAAGATTAAAGATTCGTGTTGCAAAACTGAGCAACATTTTTAAAGCTCACCAAAAGAATCCCCGTCTTATAATTTCTCTTTGAGAATATGGTTTAAACATAAATTAATTCGTACGTTTGCACCGATTTTTAAAAGACGTCAACCTGTTGTTTTAAATGAGATTAAAAAACTTCGCGAAAGCACTGATTTTAACTGCCTTAACCACTCCGGTTCTCGCATCTTCCTCAGATACGAATCATTCAGATACGGATCATAATGAGCACACGGTAAGCGATCAAAATGAGGCTGTAGATACGAAAGAAGAAATTAAGTCTTATATAATGCATCACCTTGAAGACACTTACCATTTCGGTATTTGGGATAAGGCGGGTATTTCATTCCCTCTTCCGGTTATTCTGTTCGATGAAGGGCTGCATGTGTTTTCATCAAGCAATTTTGCAGATGACCACGGTCATCACGATGGAATAGCAGAAAGCAACGGGAAGCATTATAAAATAGACCACGCGAAGATTTACAGAACAGACGCTGAAGGAACCATCAACTATAATAAACCTTTTGATTTCTCAATCACTAAAAATGTAATGATGATTATCATTACAGGCTTACTTATGCTTTTACTGTTTAGAAGTCTAGGGAAGTCTTACGCTGCCAACGGAGGAATTTCGAAAGGAGTGGGGAGATTTATGGAGCCTATTGTTCTTTATGTGAGAGACGATATTGCTAGACCTAATATTGGAGAGAAGAAGTATAAAAAATATTTACCCTTTCTTTTAACCATCTTCTTTTTTGTTTGGTTCTTAAATATTTTCGGACTTACACCGCTTGGAGTTAATGTAACAGGAAACATTGCTGTCACATTTGCTCTAGCTCTGCTGGTTTTCTTGTTCACGAACTTCACAGGAACCAAAGACTATTGGATGCACTTGTTTAATCCATTAGGAAACGCGATGCCTTGGTATGGAAAAGCGGTGCTATACATCATCCTTATACCCATAGAGATATTAGGAATTTTTATAAAACCTTTCTCATTAATGATTAGACTCTATGCAAATATGCAGGCAGGTCACATTGTATTAATGAGTTTAGTTGGGTTGATATACATATTTGGAAACATGATGGGAGGAAGTCTTTCTTTCTTATTAGCGTTTGCCATCTCATTAATTGAAGTTTTAGTAGCGTTATTACAAGCGTATATTTTCACTATGCTAGCCGCACTTTATTTTGGATTCGCTGCTGAGGAGCACGAGCACCATGATGAGGCGCATGCTCACTAGTGAAATTAAGAATTGAATTTATTAACAAGTAAATATATATAGACATGGAAATTCCAGTAATGGTAGGAGCCGGATTGGTTGTAATTGGAGTAGGTATTGGTATTGGTAGAATCGGTGGTTCTGCAATGGATGCTATCGCTCGTCAACCAGAGGCAACAAACAAAATTCAAACTGCAATGCTTATCGCAGCTGCACTTATTGAAGGAATTGGTTTCGCGGCTTTATTCGCTGTATCATAAACCAAACGTTTTTTAGATTCATCTGCAGCGGTTGGCTGCAGATGAGTTTTTAAATTATATAGAAAATGGATAAATTACTCAATGACTTTTCACTTGGTCTGTTTGTATGGCAAACCTTGTTATTTCTTCTTTTATTATTTCTTCTAAAGAAATTTGCTTGGAAGCCTATCTTAGACGCGGTAGATGAAAGAGAGAAATCTATAGAGTCAGCCCTTAAAGGAGCTGAAGAAGCAGAAAGAAGAATGCAAGCCCTTCAGGCAGATAATGAGGCGGCCAAAAAAGAAGCGATGATAGAAAGAGACGCTATCATGAAAGAAGCTAGAGATACTAGAGATGATATCATCTCTGACGCTAAAACTGCTGCTTCTGAAGAAGGAGTTAAAATAATAGCTTCCGCGAGAGAAGAAATAGAAATTCAGAAGAAAGCCGCTATAGCTGAGATTAGAACTCAAGTAGCCTCACTTTCTTTAGATATAGCCGAAAAGGTAGTTAGACAAAACCTTTCTTCAGACGCTAGTCAAAAAGAATTGGTGAACACTCTGTTAAACGAAACTAAGATTAACTAAGATGAAATTCGGTAAATCTGCTAATAGATATGCTAAATCCCTTTTGGACCTCTCTGTAGAGATGGGTAATCTTGAGGAGGTGTATAAAGACATGGTTGACGTAGCTAAAACAGTGGCTGGAAGTCAGGATCTGCAGACAATGCTTAAAAGCCCTGTTATTAAACCAGACACGAAAACGAAAGTTTTAAATCAAGTGTTTAACGGAAATGTGGGAGAGCTTACCAGCAGGTTTATAACGCTTATAACGAATAAAGGAAGAGAGGCATTACTAGGAGCAATAGCTCATGCGTTTTTATTTCAGTATAAAGCGTTTAAAAGCATTTCTCAGGCGGAGGTAATATCTTCTGCGCCGCTAGATGCGGAGACTAAAGCAAAAGTAGAAGAGGTTCTTCAGAAATTAGCCCCAGGGTTATCTGATTTAAAAGAGACGGTAGATCCAGATTTAATAGGAGGATACGTGCTTAAAGTAGGTGACCAGATGGTAGACGCATCTGTGAGCACACAGTTAAGGGAATTAAGAAGAGAATTTACAGAGAATCTTTACGTACCAGGATTCTAAGAAATTAATAAAAGGTAAAACCAAGAAAAAATGGCTGAAGTAAAACCAGCAGAGGTTTCTGCAATATTAAGAGAGCAACTTGCCGGAGTAAAAACTGAAGTGGAACTGCAAGAAGTAGGTTCAATACTTCAGGTTGGAGATGGTATTGCTAGAATCTACGGATTGTCTAACGTACAATCAGGAGAGCTTGTAGAGTTCGAAAACGGAGTAAAAGGTATCGTACTTAACCTAGAAGAGGATAATGTAGGAGCTGTACTTCTCGGACCTTCAGGAAACCTAAGAGAAGGATCTTCTGTTAAAAGAACAGGAACTATCGCATCTATTAATGTAGGTGAAGGAATGTTAGGTAGAGTTGTAAATACTCTTGGAGAACCAATAGACGGTAAAGGGCCCATAGAAGGAAAGTTATATGAAATGCCTATCGAGAGAAAAGCACCAGGTGTAATTTATCGTCAGCCGGTAGAAGAGCCTATGCAAACAGGGATAAAAGCTATCGATGCCATGATTCCAATAGGAAGAGGTCAAAGAGAGCTTATCATTGGTGATAGACAGACAGGAAAGTCAACTGTAGCTATTGATACCATTATCAACCAAAAAGAATTTTACGATGCTGGCGAGCCAGTATTCTGTATATATGTAGCTATTGGCCAGAAAGGATCTACGGTAGCACAAACAGTAAAAACATTAGAAGAAAACGGAGCTATGCCTTACACGGTAGTAGTTGCCGCTACAGCTTCTGAGCCAACTCCTCTCCAGTATTACTCTGCATTCTCTGGAGCTGCTATCGGGGAATTCTTTAGAGATACAGGTAGACCAGCACTTATTGTTTATGATGATTTATCTAAACAAGCAGTAGCATATAGAGAAGTATCACTTCTTCTAAGAAGGCCGCCAGGAAGAGAGGCTTACCCAGGAGATGTGTTTTACTTACACTCTAGACTTTTAGAAAGAGCAGCTAAGATTAATTCATCAGACGCTATAGCATCTGATATGAATGACCTTCCAGATTCTCTTAAAGGAATAGTTAAAGGAGGTGGTTCGTTAACAGCTCTTCCAATTATTGAAACTCAAGCAGGAGATGTATCTGCATATATCCCTACGAATGTAATTTCTATTACAGACGGTCAGATATTCTTAGAGTCTAATTTATTCTTAGCAGGTGTAAGGCCAGCTATTAACGTTGGTATCTCAGTATCTAGAGTAGGAGGTAACGCACAGATAAAATCTATGAAGAAGGTATCTGGAACGTTGAAGTTAGATCAAGCTCAGTACAGAGAACTAGAAGCTTTTGCTAAGTTCGGTTCGGATTTAGATGAGGCTACCTTATCTGTAATTGAAAAAGGAAAAAGAAACGTAGAAATCCTTAAGCAAGCTCAGAATTCTCCTATGAAAGTAGAAGAGCAAACAGCTATTATTTATGCCGGAACAAAAGGACTACTTAGATCAGTTCCTGTAAATAAGATTAAAGAATTCGAGGTGAAGTTTATCGACTTTATGAGAGCTAATCACCAAGATACTTTAGACGCTCTAAAAACAGGTAAACTTACTAGTGAGATAAGCGGAACTTTAGAAAAAGTAGTAGCAGATTTATCCGCTACTTACTAAACCTAACTCAGAATAAGGGGATATGGCTAACTTAAAAGAAATACGAAATAGAATCTCATCTGTAAACAGTACTATGCAGATAACTTCTGCGATGAAGATGGTTTCTGCGGCTAAATTAAAAAGAGCCCAAGACGCTATTACTCAGATGAGACCATATGCCGAAAAACTTCAAGAGATATTATCTAATGTGGCTTCCAATGTAGAAAGTACAGAAGGGGTTTATTCTGAAGAAAGAGGCTCTAATAATATGTTAATCGTAGCTATAAACTCGAATAGAGGATTGTGTGGAGGATTCAACAGCTCCATTATTAAGGAAATATCTAAGATTAAAAGCAAATATTCAGACTCTAATATTAAGGTTCTTCCTGTCGGTAAAAAAGCACACGAGCACTACACGAAAACGAAGGAAATTCATTTGGATGGATTTGGTGAGCGTCCTTATGACGTTTATAGTGAATTGACATTTGACAATGTGGCTAAGATGGCAGATGAGGTCATGAATCAGTTCAAGGATGGAACTTGGGATAAGGTAATAGTGGTATATAATAAGTTTAAGAATGCTGCAGTACAGATTGTGATGACGGAACAGTTTTTACCAGTTCTTCCCCCAGAGGGAGCTGCTGCTAATCAAAGCACGGATTATATTTACGAGCCTTCGGAAGAAGAAATTATTACAGAATTAATTCCGAGATCCTTAAAAGTTCAATTGTATAAAGGAATTTTAGATTCCAATGCCGGTGAGCACGGAGCTAGAATGACGGCCATGCATAAAGCGACAGATAACGCTAAGGACATTAAAGATGAACTAAAATTATTCTACAATAAAGCTAGACAAGCAGCTATTACGAATGAAATACTAGAGATAGTAGGTGGGGCAGAAGCATTAAACGGATAAGCGGCTTTAATAATATTAAAAACCCTGTTAGAGCTTCTAACGGGGTTTTTTGTTTTAAGGCTTTTGGTTATTCAGAAAGGCGTAATTTTTGCGTTGCAATATTTCCATGAAACGACTCAATTTAAAAACAAGAATATACCTCTCGATTATAGCCATGATATTGGTTTCCTTTTTTGCTACAGGAATATTCGCCTATACTAACTTTAAGAGTCGTAATGAGGAATACCACTCTTCAAGATTAGAGAGAAAAGAAAAAGCGATACAAGCAAGCATGGACTACTTTTTGGAACAACAAGGAGGGGCCAACACAGACTCTATTCCTGTAATGTTTAGCAATAAAATATGTGAATTAGCCGATGTACATAATTTGGATTTAAACCTGTACGACTTAGAAGGAAAGCTCTTGATATCGAGTAACCCTAATATTTTTACTGAAAAAGGAATTCCTCAAAAAGTACCGAATTATATCCTGCAAAAACTTACAGACGGAGCGGTAAGAATCGTACTTGAAAAAGGGAAAAGCGAGGACGAGTTTTACTTGGCTTACTGGCATTTCAGTGATTTGGAAGGAAGGCCATTAGGCGTAACCAACATTCCTTATTTTGACATTCAAAACGAGAATAGGGAGGAAATAGAAAACTTTTTAACAGATCTTATTTTAATTTACGTGGGCTTATTTATAGCAGCCAGTATTCTCGCGCTGCTCTTGTCGAATTACATCACTCAGTCATTACAGCGCATAGGGGATAAAATGAAAGGAGTTGACTTAGGAAAAATAAACACGCCACTGGAATGGGAAACCGATGATGAAATAGGATCTTTGGTGACCGAGTACAACAGGATGCTGAAAGAGGCAGAAAAAAGCGCAGTAGCAATTGCTCGTTCAGAAAGAGAAAGCGCTTGGCGTGAGATGGCGAAACAAGTAGCGCATGAAATAAAAAATCCACTAACTCCTATGAAGCTGAGAATACAGCATTTGCAGCGAGCCATGGAGGACAAGGACCCGGACTGGCAAGATAAATTCAAAAACACGGCAGTTTCGTTAATCAACCAAATAGACACGCTGACTAATATCGCAAATGAGTTCTCAAATTTTGCGCAGATGCCTAAATCGAAGCTTGAAGCGGTAGAGTTGGTTGATATAATTCAGGATTCAATAGAGACATTTACTTTGGAGTCTAATGTGAATATAGAGTTTTTAAAACCCTCTTTTAGCACGAAGCTTAGGGCAGATAAGAACCAAAACCTTCGAGTCTTTAATAATCTAATTAAAAACGCTATCCAGTCGATTCCGAAAGACACAAAAGGGCAGGTTCATATAGAGATTAAAGAGTACGAAGAAATGCTCTTAGTGGAAGTTCGTGATAACGGAACAGGCGTGCCTGAAGCCGTTCAAGAAAAAATATTCGTACCTAATTTCACCACAAAGTCAAAAGGGATGGGATTGGGTTTAGCAATGGTAAAAAACATTCTAGAAAATCACGGGGGAAAAATATGGTTTAATACAGAAATCGGACAGGGCACCACGTTTTATTTAACCTTCAAACGATAGACAACAGGCCTAGAGGGAGAAGCGTCATTTTTAAAAGGAGCCACCTGCAGCTCTAAGAGATACATACCATCTACCAGTTGATTATTGACAAAGATCATCTCTGTGATTGTTCTCTCAAGGTTTATGCTTGAGGGATAATTCCAGAATATTCGATGTGCGATGAGCTTCCCCTTATCACTTTCACGATCTACAGAGGGCAGGTCTAAAAGTAAATGTTTGATCTTGGTAGAGGCGATGTATTCCATAGCATCAGGATGGATATATGGCGGGTTGGTATCACTGTAGTTTTTTGACTTTTTTTCTATAGTGTTAGGCGTGGTTCTAATGATTAATGACTCAGAGCTTCCATCCCATTTAGATTCGAGCTGGTCTTTTGTAATAACTAAATCTCCTTTTTCCATCCATCTATCAGTTTCTTTAAGTATGTCAGGAGCTATAGTTATTAATAAAGCCTCAGAAAAGAAGGTTTTTAGGGAATCATTTACAGAATGAACTTCCTCACTAATGTGGCCCGCACACTCTGTATGCGTTCCGTGACCATGAGGATTAAAGAAGATGTTTCTAAAATTAACTGCCCCGCCCAATGCCACACTTCCCGTAAAGTGCTCTGTCATAACAGGGGTAATTATAGGTAGATCCACGTACCAAGCTTGAGGATTTTTCTCAGAAGACAGTTCGATAGAAATATCTAGAGGTTCTTGGAGGTTAGCCTCGAACTCGACTCCATTAATTAAGATGCTAGCTTTTATATTAGTCATGGGTTAAAAATAAATCACTTGCGATTCTATCTGCCAAAAGAAACCCGTTTTGTGTTAATTTTATGGAATTCTCTGCGATTAAAAGGTCCTTGGAAGCCTCGTATCGAGTAAGAATATCCTTAAAGCTTTGAGAAAGAGTTACTCCATAATGAGCAGTAATCAATTTAGGGTTTATCCCTTCTCTTCTTCGAAGGTTGGTCATAATATACTCATTGTAGTTATCTATATTCGAAAGAGTTTCTGATTGAGAAATAAGCGTGCCTTTTTTTAGTCCAGTGGCATATAAGGCATTATTAGAAACATTCCAGCTTCTGGTTCCATCGATAAAACTGTGCGCACCAGGGCCTAAGCCTATATAATCCGCCCGGTTCCAGTAATTACTATTATGCCTCGATTCAAACCCAAACTTGGAAAAGTTTGACACCTCATAGAAATGAATGCCCGCATCTTTTAAATTATCTACCAGAGTAATAAATTCTACCGAGCTTGCCGAGTTAGGTGAAGCCAAAACCTCCCCTTTAACAGCTTTTTTACCAAACACCGTTTCTGGCTCTATTGTCAAGCAATAAGCGGAAATGTGAGGCGTATTTAGATCTACAGCAGACTTAAGTTCGTTCATCCAATCTGCATGAGTTCTATGAGGAACGCCATAAATCAAATCGATAGATATATTAGATATTCCAGCATCCTGAGCAATTTTAACTGATAAGGCTGCCTGAGTGGAATTATGTGACCTATTCATCCAGGATAAGATGTCTTCATTGAACGACTGAACCCCTATGGATAGACGATTTATCCCCAGTTTAATCCAGTTTTTCACAACAGCATCCGTGATGTCTTCAGGGTTGGCTTCTAGCGTAATTTCTGGTTTGGGAGAAACCGAGTAATGAACATAAATAGCATTGAGAATATCTTTCAACTCGTTAGATTTTAAAAGACTAGGGGTTCCTCCGCCTAAGTATATCGTCTTAATTTCTTGGTCGGCTAAGGATTCTTTGCGTTGCAATGCCTCCAATTGTATACCGTTTAAAACATTATCCTTCGTTTTTAAGGAAGTGCTGAAATGGAAATCACAATAATGACAAGCCTTCCTACAAAAAGGAATATGAACATATATTCCTGCCATTTACGGGGTGATGATAGATTTTATTTGTTCGTTATCTTCAGTTTCGAGCAGGGTGATTATGGTTTCCTTAATAGAGCCTGAAATCGCAGAAGCTTTTAGGTCTTCAGGGCTACGGCTGTCTAGTTCTTGCTGGAGAGACTTTAAGCCATTATAACCCGCTAAACGAACCCACCAAGTTCCGGGTGTTACCGCTATCTTTTCTAGTTCTCTTAAATTTTGAGCTATAAATGCAGAGTTTTGGTTTTTTAGATATTTAGTATATGTTCCGGTTAAACCGAATTTTCCAAAACCCGATGCACCTTTGAGAGTTTCAACCATAAACTCATTCATAGACACATCTCCGTGTTTGGCATAAATTTTCGCTATAGAACCTTTTATTTTTTGACTTTTTTCATTTTCCAATTCTTTAGCCTTAGCCAACCCTAACGGCGTATTTTCATTCACTAGTGATTTCAAGGCTTGCGCAATTACAGCGTAGCTAGGATCGTTAAGAGCTTCGGTATATATTTCAGAAAAATCCTCATCATTATAAGCCTTAGATAATGTTTTTATAGCCCTAGCTCTAACGAGTGATTTAGGATCTTTTTGAACCATATTCAGTAGCCTCTCCTTTAATTCTAAAGGAGACACCCCTTTTAATTTTTCAGCGCCTTTAAGAGCCGTTTTTCGAACTTTCCAAAACGAATCGGATAACGCATCTTCCAAGCAAGCTATACACTCAGGGTCACTTGACTTCAAACAATAATCTAAGGCCTCACTCTTATCAAGGTAGACCTTAGCATTATGATAAGCTAGAGGCCACCAAGCATCAGGCCTATTATCTTTTTTCGTTCCCAATAACACTTTTTCGGCATCTAGATTAGCGAAAGAAAGGGTTCCATCATAAAATAAAATGAATTCTTGCCGTCTTTGTCTAATATCTATTCGTTGTCTTTTAACGCCTGAATCAGTGTAAATATCTACTTCTAACGGGAGCCTGAATAAGCCTTCTTGTGTTTGTTCTACTAGAATTGTTAGTGTGTTTAAGGAGTCATTCACGTCATAGTTAATCGTAAGCTCAGGGTGCCCGCTTCCTAAAAACCATTGGTTAAAAAACCAATTTAAATCCTTTCCGCTTATCTCTTCCATGGCCAGCCTTAACTGATGAATTTCTACAGATTCGAATTGATTATCCTCTAAATAAAGTTTTAAACCAGAGAAAAAGGCATCATCACCTAAAAAATAGCGCAGCATATGAAGCACTCTCCCCCCCTTGTTATAACTATGCCCGTCAAACATATCTTCTTTATCGTCATAATAGAACCGAATTAAGTCCTCTTGCTTCGTTTGGGACTCAGCTAAATATCCAGCCATAGAATTCATTCCATGCAAATCAGCGGCATATCTACCATATTTATGTTCTTCCCATAAGTACTCCCCATAAGTCGCGAATGACTCATTTAAAGGAAGATTAGACCAACTTTCACAAGTTACTAAATCTCCAAACCAATGATGAAATAACTCATGAGCTATTATAGCTTCATTATCACCATCTAATAGCTCTCTATCTGTGGCGTTCAGGAAGTCACCATGAATAACCGCAGAAGTATTTTCCATGGCCCCACTTACAAAATCACGAACGATTACCTGACTATATTTATCCCACGGATAAGGGAAGCCTAATACTTCAGAGTAAAAAGTAAGCATCTCAGGGGTGTTCCCGAAAATATCTCTCGCGTAAAGAGCATATTCAGCTTCTAAATAGTAATCCACTACTATATCTTCGTTGTTTGCGTTCTCCCAAGAATCGGTAACCACAGAATAATCACCTATAGCCATCATTACTAAATAAGGAGCATGCGGTAACTCTTGTTTCCAGTAGTCTGTGCGCGTTCCGTCACCATTATAATTAGAGAAGATTAAAGCTCCGTTTGATAGTGTTTTATGTTTTTCTTGAACCGTTATTTTTAATTCTTGAGTAAGCCTTTCGTTTGGACTATCTATCGTAGGAAACCACACACTATTTGATTCTGTTTCTCCTTGAGTCCATATTTGTGTAAGTTTATTAACCTCAGTAGAGTCTGGATTAATAAAATAAATCCCTTGGGCTGAGGAAATAGCGCTACTTCCTTTTGCGCCTACTTTCTCTGGAAAAGCGGTATAGTTTATTCTAAGCCGATATACTTCTGAGCGAGTGTACTCCTTGTCTAATTGTACGCTAAGAAATTCGTTGTCGTAGGTATACTCTAGTGGAACAAAATCATTATTATCAACTAAACTTACTTCGGATATTTCCATTCCTTTAGCATCTAGTATGAGTTCTGTAGTAGCATAGAAGTATGGCTTCACATCAAGCTGTATAGAGCCTATAACAGACCTTTCTTTCCAATCAAAAGAAACATTTAAGTCCATATGAAGTATATCGTTAACACGAGTCTCTGCAGCCCTATAAGAATTAGTGTCAGGCAGTATAATAGCCTCCGTTAGTGTTATTTCCTCCGTGTTTAAAACAGCCTCCAAAACACTCTTATCAGGCATGTTTTTTCTAGAAGCACAGGATAAAAGAACAGAAGAGAGTAAGAAAAGAATAGCTAAAGCAGATAGTCTCATGATTTAATTTTTCTCCAAAGGTATAGTGTTTCTTAGGTTAGCGCTGCAACGCTTGACTTTAATTCAGGAACAGTTAATTTTAATATTCAATCTTTCGCATCTTTGCTTGAAATTACACTGAAATGATAAAAGCACTATTTAACGATAAAACAGCTCTAGAGCTGAGTAAAATCAGCGATGATGGATTAGCTGGAGAAGTTGTTAGAGAGGCTTATAATTGGGATGTTTCAGAAATCTCACCGAATAGCTGGAGTGTAATAGATGAAAAAGGAAACTCTTTTAGTATAGTGTTGGATGAGTATTCTCCCGACAGTAAAAAATACACGTTCAAAATAGCGGGTCAAGCTATAGAAGTAACTGAACAAAGTGAGTTTGACCTTCTTCTTAAGGAGCTAGGGATGTCTAGTGGAGGCACTAAAAAGCTAAAAGAAATCAAAGCTCCGATGCCTGGCTTAGTTCTAAACGTTTTGGTGTCTGAAGGCCAAGAGGTGTCTGAAGGTGATGTAATCGTAATTTTGGAGGCTATGAAAATGGAGAATGTAATAAAATCTTCTACCGGGGCCAGGGTTAAATCAATCAGAGTAAATAAAGGAGACACCATAGATAAAGGTGGAGTTATGGTAACGTTTGACTAGACGATCTCTAACTCTCCTTGTAAACAGAAAACTGTGTATAATAATACCATTATAGCTACCCTTCCGTTTATTATATATTATCTTTAATAATCCCGTCATGAGGTGTGCTTTGATTTACATATTAGTTGTTGTTTGGTCTTCCGCGATTAACGCTCAAGACTGTTCCTCTCCCATTACATTGTGCTCTGGAGTGACTGAAATCATAGATTCTACTGGTTTTTCTGGGGAGTTTAACGGCCCATGTTTTACTGTTGTTCAAAGTATATTCTATGAGTTTACCACTAACAATAGCGCTGATAACCCAAGCGGGTTTCTTCCGTATGAAATAGAGGCAGATATTTTTATTGATAACTGTGTTGATGAAGGGTTGAACTTAACCGTAAATGCGGGGATATTCCAGCCTACTGGAGGAGCCGATCCATGTACCGGCCTCACAGTGATAAGCGCGTGTGCTTCTGATTCTAATTCTTTTATTTTTAACTCAGGTGATCTAGAGCCAAACACGACGTATATTTTTGTTTTGGGAATAGACCCAACATCAATTGGTTTTGGGTGTAATATAGAATTAACGCTTACTGGTGCTCCTTTAGAGATTGATGCCTGTTGTGATGATAGTATTTCATTAGGGTTAAGCTCAGAGCTACAGGTTTATGGAGCTACAGCTATCTTTGGTGCACCGAATTATGTATGGTCCCCTGAGAGCAGTTTAGATAATTTCCAATCTCAATTCCCAATAGCGACACCTTCCAACACAACTGCATATGAGGTGGTTGCGCAGGTAGGAGACTGCCCTGTTTCTGACATAATCACTGTTACAGTAGGGCCGGCTATTACGGTTCTTAATACATTTTCACCGAATGGCGACAGCTACAATGATTTTTGGAAAATCCGTAGAATTGAAGGTTTTGAGAGTGCGTTGATTAGCGTTTATAGCAGGTGGGGGCAGTTGGTATATAAAAGTATTGGTTACTCCGTTCCTTGGGATGGAACTAATGACGGAAAAAAATTGGCTGTAGGCACTTACTATTATGTAATAGAATTAAATTCATTAGAGGTAACCTCAGAACCGATAGTAGGATTCGTAGTCATACTAAATTAGAGATGAGAATATTAGCACTAATTATAACATTGGGTTCATTTATTACTGCTGAGGGGCAGCAGTTACCGATTTACACAAACTATAATTTTAACTTGTTGGCTATTAACCCTGCCGTAGCAGGGTCACAGTCATGCCTCGATTTAAGAATGGGCTCCCGAAGGCAATGGCTAGGTTTTCCTGGCTCGCCTAAATCAACTTTTGTTGGGGCTACCGGAAGCTTTGGGAAAAAGCGATTTAACTTCCATGGGGTAGGAGTAAAAGTGGAAACAGACGAGGCAGGGCCTATGGGCTTTACATCCCTTTCGGGATCATATTCTTATCACATTAAAGTGAACAAGAGAAACATGCTCTCGCTAGGCTCTTCATTGGGGTTTAGTCAGCACAGATTGGATGTTGGGCAAGTCATAGCAGAAGACTTTTTTGACCCAGCTATTACAGCATCTCAAAGTCAAATTCTATTTCCTCAAATAGGCATGGGTGTTTGGTACCAAAGTAAGAATAGGTATATTGGGTTTTCGGCTAGAAATATTATAGAGAATAAGTTCACAAATTTTGGTACGGACAGCCGCTTTAGACGCCACCTCTATTTGATTCTTGGTAAATCCATCCCAGTAAATGACAACCTTTTTTTCAAACCCTCCGTAAATATTAGACATATAAGGAACTCCCCTTTAGCGGCAGATGTAAACCTCTTGTTTGATTTGAATGATTTGTTTGAGTTTGGGATGTCTTTCAGAGGAGGGCATGGAGTCTCTGGGCTGGTTAAGATCGCTATTTTGAAATATTTAACTGTAGGCTATTCCTATGATAGAACAATAAACAAACTTAGAGTGGGAGGGGCTAACTCTCATGAGATTATGCTAGGAATTCAAGCCTGCCCAAGGGGAGAGAAAAAAGGGATTAAATGTAGCGCATACGAGTAGAAAACAATTTTTATTATTTATAAACTAACTGAATTAAAGTGACTAATTATACCACCCCATCTTTAACGGCTTCAGTAAAGTCCCTGGTTTTCATTCTGAGTATACTCGGAACGAGCACTTTCGCTTATAATCAGCAGATTCAATTGAATCTTTCTTCAGGAGAGACTCAAACGCTAGAGCTGAGTCAGGTTAATGGAATGAAGATTACTGGTGACGGCACCCTTCAATTGGTCTGTGGCTCTCAAGGAATTCAAATAACAGAATCCTTAGTTTTAGGAAGCCAAGTAAAATTAGTTTGCGATGAAACAATCCATTTAGTTGGGTCAGGAATTCTTCAAGCTTCTCGTCTTCATTCTAATATCTCCATTCAAGGAGATTGGGAACTAATCTCTGACTTAACCTTGAAACCAGAGAAAGAAGCACATTTCCACAATACTGAGATCAATTTAGGCAGCTCCAGTGTAATATCAGATCACTTAATCTTTTCTGGAGTGAATTTGATACACGCTAATGGAGGGGTTATAGTGGCGAATAAGTCTTTTTTATCGAATGAACAACTAGAGGTTGAGTCAGCTCAAGCGGAGGTGATATTTATTCCTGAATTAGCTGAATTTAATGGGGCCACAAACCTTCCTGTGCATTTTTTTTCGACAGCAGTGAACACTTGTGGTGATCCTGAATTTGAGATTACTGTAGAGGTTACTTCCGATTATAATGGCGAAGATATAAGCTGTAATGGCGCTGACGATGCAGAAGTTCAGTGTGTTGTAACTGGAGGTGTTGGGCCATTTGTCTATGAGTGGTTTGGAGTTCCTGGCGGAAATACTGCAGGGGAGACATACTCTGGACTGGGAGCTGGAACCTATACCGTATTGGTTACCGATCAAGGACAAGATGTCTTTTGTGTAGAAAATGTTGAAATAGCAGAACCACCAGCCTTGGCTATTTTCACATTAAATTTAACGATGCCTTCGTGTGTTGCTCTTTGCAACGGGAGTACAAATCCTATTATGCTTGGAGGAACAGGACTATATTCGTTTGAATATTCTAACGGCGGAACTGATCAGGAAAATATTAACCTTTGTGCTGGGGTGAATACCCTTCTGATTTCTGACGTAAATAACTGTCAATTAGACACGACTTTTATAATAGAAGAGGACTTCATAGACATAAACTTAATATATCCAGATTCATTATGTTTTGGTGATAATTCTGGAATCGCCTCTGTGTCGCCTACCGGCGGCGGCGGCGGTCCTTATGATATATTGTGGTCGAACAGCGAGGTAACGAATTCGATTTCTAATTTGTCTGAAGGAATTTATTCAGTGGAAATTCTTTATGCAGACGACTGTTCGATAGATAGTATGTTTACTGTGTTTGGGCTAGAGGAGTTAATAGTAACTATCGATGAGCTTGAAAACCCGGTATGTGTTGATGACACCAATGGAATTATCAGCGTTTCTATTTCTGGAGGTGCGCCCGAGTATACTTTAAGTTGGGTTAAAGATGGATTACCATTTTCTATAGAAGAAGATTTGAGTGATCTAGGTGTAGGGTTTTACGAGCTTTCAGTTACAGATGATTTCGGCTGCACAGGATCACTTTCATTGAATTTAGAGCTTCAAGGAGAAATTATAGTAGAGTCCACTCTAGTAGAAATAGATTGTTTTGAAAATTGTAATGCTAGTATAATTGCAACTATTATTGAACCTCAGGAGCCAATTACATTCACTTGGAGTGATGAAAATGGCATTATTTCGAATGCTAATTTTATTGAAAATATTTGCTCGGGGACTTATGATTTACTAACTACGAACGGCCCCGGGTGTGAGTACAGCGAGACATTTATTATAGACGAGCCAGAAGAAAT
>CESU01107475.1_pt1 | contig 17836 bp, 20 predicted proteins | sample 531141 | NCBI WGS metagenome assembly CESU01 (sample SAMEA2621401, study PRJEB7988) | marine metagenome | isolation source: saline water (ENVO:00002010), including
GATGCATTGGTTGCGGCAAATCCAAATGAATGCACAAACTGCGGCGAATTGAAACGCCCGCACCACGTTTGTGCATCTTGCGGACATTATGATGATCGTGAAGTGATTGCAGCAACTGAGGAAGTAGATCTCGACGAAGACGCGGCGTAAGCGCCCGTATTCGAAGGGAATACACCCCCAGATGGATTACACCACTTCTATTGCATCTACTGACATAAACGTCGTCGTGTCAATCGATGCAATGGGTGGAGACAAAGGGCCTAGCGAAATTGTAGCTGGGCTTTTGCTTTCCACAAAGCAACATTCAGATATCCGATTTTTGGTTCACGGGCCTGAGGTAAAACTTGCACCGTTAATCAAAAAATATGGAATTTCTGATTTTTGCACAATCGTGCATGCAGAACGCACTGTTTCGATGAATGATAAACCCAGTCAAGTGATGCGCCATGGTAAAGGCACATCAATGTGGTCAGCAGTGACATCAGTGAAACAACTTGAAGCTGATGCTTGCGTGTCTTGTGGCAACACAGGGGCTCTAATGGCAATATCTATGGTTCGCCTGCGCAAAATTCCTGGTATAAATCGTCCAGCAATTGCAATTCTTTGGCCATCTGTTGGTCCAAACGGGTGTAACGTGATGCTAGACGTGGGGGCAGATATTCGCGCAGATGAGAATGATCTTTTACAGTTTGCACTGATGGGCGCCTCCTACTCGAGTAACGGCTTTGGCGTTGTTGTGCCCCGGGTTGGTTTGCTTAATGTAGGCACTGAAGAACACAAAGGCCGCGCAGAGCTAAGAGAAGCGCATGACTTAATCCGCGATTCGGCAGCAACCGGGAATTTTGAGTTCGTCGGCTTTGTAGAAGGTGGAGACATTCCTTCGGCAAAAATTGATGTTATAGTGACAGATGGATTTACAGGTAATATTGCACTTAAAACAGCCGAAGGCACTGCAAGCTTTATTAGCAATGCATTGCGAGAGACATTTAAACAAAATCTACTTTCTAAATTGTCTGGTATAATAGCCTACGGTCCTCTTAGCCGATTGAAGCGGCGCACTGATCCTCGACGTGTCAATGGAGGCGTATTTTTGGGTCTCAACGGTACAGTTGTGAAGTCTCACGGCGCAGCTGATGCAACAGGAGTTGCAGCGGCAGTTGGGCTAGCCTATCGTTTGGGTTCAGCAAAATTCAGTACCCAGCTTGCAGCACGAGTTGCTTCGATGAATGAGTTAACAGAAGACCTCGAAGAAGGCGGTAACTAACCATGAGACGAGCAGTTATAGAATCTGTTGGCCATTACCTGCCCAAACGTGTGGTAGAAAATAGTGAGTTTGAAGCAACGCTCGATACCAACGATTATTGGATTCAGAGCCGCACCGGGATCGAACGCAGGCATTTTGCTGCAGAAAACGAAACAACCTCCGATATGGGTATCAAAGCAGCGCAAGCTGCTTTGGAGAATGCTGACTGTAAAATAGATGATGTTGATGCAATTATTTTAGCCACATCCACTGCCGATTTAACCTTTCCATCTGCAGCAACCATGGTTCAAAATGGTCTTGGAATGCGCCATGGCTTCGCGTTTGATGTACAAGCGGTCTGTGCAGGCTTTCTCTATGCTTTAACCACAGCAAATTCGATGATAGCCAGTGGCCAGGCTAACCGCATTTTAGTAATTGGCTCAGAAACATTCTCAAAGCTTATGGATTGGACCGATCGCGGTACCTGCGTGTTGTTTGGCGATGGCGCAGGCGCTGTGTTGATATCAGCCCAAGAGGACGAAACTTCTAACCGAGGTATTTTAGCTACTACCTTGCGCTCTGATGGACGTTACAAAGATATTCTATACGTGGATGGAGGTGTATCGTTGCAGACAACTGGGCATCTTCGAATGGAAGGTAAAGAGGTTTTTCGCCACGCCGTAGAAAAGCTGTCAACAACAGCACTTGAAGCAATTGATCAAGCTGGCCTAACGACCGACGATGTGGATTGGATAGTGCCTCATCAAGCCAATAAACGTATTCTCGAAGGCATGTCAAAGCGATTAAGAGTACCGATGGACAGAGTAGTTATGACCGTAAACAACCACGGCAATACTTCAGCGGCATCAATTCCTCTTGCGATGGCCATTGCGGTTCAGGATAAACGCATAAAACAGGGCGACATTGTGGTCACTGGTGCCATTGGGGGAGGTTTAGCGTGGGGAACAGCCGTTATTCGCTGGTAAAACATCAAAAATCTCTAGTTTTTGTTGCCAAGTTGGCTAGGCTCTTTTACTCTTAAAAAATCAGTAGGAGAAAAACATGACATCAACAACACTTACACGAATGGATTTGAGTGAAGCAGTGTTTCGCGAAATTGGTCTGTCTCGTAATGAATCGGCTGATTTAGTTGAATCAGTTCTTACTCATATGTCCGATGCTTTAGTTAATGGTGAGACCGTAAAAATCTCATCATTTGGCACATTTGGTCTACGTGATAAGACCGCTCGAGTTGGCCGCAATCCAAAAACAGGTAAAGAAGCAGATATTTCACCACGCCGAGTTTTGACGTTTCGTCCTTCACATTTAATGAAGGACCGAATTGCAAAAGGTAATAAGAGTTAATTTTTGTGACCAAATCATCAGATGCCTTTAGAACTATAAGTGAAGTTGCTGCTTGGCTTGAAACTAGGGCCCATGTTCTACGATTTTGGGAAAGTAAGTTTGACGCCGTAAACCCAGTTCAGCGTACTGGGGGGCGCCGCTACTACCGAAAGTCTGATATGACCTTGCTAGGGGGCATAAAATTTTTACTCCATGAGCGCGGAATGACCATCAAAGCTGTGCAAAAACTTTTAAAAGACGAAGGTGTTGCACATTTGCAAAGCTTTTCCCCTAAAATTAATGCATCCGAGACTTCAAAGTCGACTGGGTCACCAATGTTGGTTCAAGTAAAAGACGTTGAGCTTCTAGAGTTGGATGAACGCCAATTGAACAAGCCTCTTGTTCTACGCGAAAACTGGGAACCAGACGAACAGCCGCTTTTATTCCCTGAGCTGGAAAAATTAGTAACGACTCCTGCGGTTGGACTTACCGAATTAACCGCTGAAGCTGTGGAGCCCTTAGTATTGGGCGCTAACTTACCTCAAACCGACCCTCAGATTACTGAGTATACGGTGCAACATAGCTCGGTCATCGCACTCCTTAAACTTTCCTTGGGGAGAAGACGCCACATAACGTCAATACAGAGTGAAGTTGTTGAGAAACTGCGAAATATTCAGAAAAAGTTGAGCGCATAAGTGAATAACAGATGTGGAATACTCTTGCTCCCGACGTCGAGATTGATATACCGCATCATGTTCGGGCTATGGCGCAGCCTGGTAGCGCGTCCGTCTGGGGGACGGAAGGTCGCAGGTTCGAGTCCTGCTAGCCCGACCAATAAAAAAACCGCCCTGCCCGATGGTATGGGCGGTTTTTCGAATTTTTAGGGGGCAGTATGCGCCAAGGTATTATTCCAAGTCAACTGATTGAAACCATGGTCTCCAAAAGAGAAATTTTAATTACCGAACCATTACAACACGATCAGGTGCAACCCGCGTCACTTGATTTGCGTCTTGGACAAGTAGCCTACCGGGTTCGTGCGTCATTCTTAGCGGGAGGCAAAGCAACAGTGGCAGATCGGTTAGCCGAATTTGAAATGCACCGCATTGATCTGTCCCAAGGAGCCGTTTTAGAAAAAGGTTGCGTGTATCTCGTGCCTCTAATGGAAAGCCTTGATCTTCCCGCTGAAATTGAAGCAGTAGCAAATGCTAAATCTTCTACAGGCCGGCTTGACCTTTTGACACGGACAATCACAGATTTTGGTAAAGAATTTGACCGGATAGTAAAAGGCTACACCGGGCCACTCTATGCGGAAATTTGCCCGCGATCCTTTTCCGTTCTGGTGCGCCCAGGCATGCGCCTCAATCAAATACGCTTTCGCAGAGGCAACGCCATATTAACTGATCACGATCTTAAGGCTTTAAATGCCAAGACGCCTTTGGTCTCTGGAGAAGCCATTATCCAAGACGGTTTGGGATTCTCTGTGGATTTACGTCCCTCGTCCAGCGGTATTGTGGGATACCGAGCTAAGCCACACACTGGCGTAATTGATTTGGCAAAAATTGGTGCATATGCCCCTGGCGATTACTGGGACAAAATTCGTACCAATGCACAGCAAATTATTCTTGACCCTGGCGCCTTTTATATTCTTGTAAGCCAGGAAGCCGTAACTATTCCACCAGATTACGCCGCAGAAATGGCTCCCTATCTAGCAATGGTAGGTGAATTTCGAGTGCATTACGCAGGTTTCTTTGACCCCGGATTTGGACACGCTTCAGCCAATGGTCAAGGCAGCCGCGGAGTGTTGGAAGTACGTTGCCATGAGGCACCATTTGTGTTGGAGCACGGCCAAGTGGTTGGTCGTTTAGTTTATGAAACTATGATAGAGAAACCAAGTCAGCTGTACGGCAGAGAAATAGCATCTAACTATCAAGGCCAAGGTCTTAAACTATCTAAACACTTTAAGATGAGCTCTTGATTATAGCCTCCATCAATTTAGTGCATTAGTCATATCTGTCAGGCGCTTCTTTCTCCGAGTGTATTGGTCATTATTTTGATGGTCCTACAACTTAATACCCGGATCTAAGCACCAGAAAACCCTCTAATATATCAAAATTGATAATAAATTAAGGAAAAATTAATATATTGGTTCATCTTCTGGATCAGCAAATAAATTTTCTTGTATGACTTCACTATTCTCATTGTTAGGTAAAGCCTCCGTCCCGGGTGCTGGGCGATTTTCAAGTAACCCTGCGGCACGCAATTCTTTCAGCCCAGGCAGATCACGAGCATTTTCCAGACCGAAATGATCAAGGAATTGTTCTGTTACCACAAAAGTAACTGGCCTACCTGGAGTTTGCCGACGGCGCCCAATTTTTATCCATTCTAATTCGAGCAGCTGATCTATAGTACCGCGGCTAACCGCAACCCCCCTAATTTCCTCAATCTCAGCCCGTGTCACAGGCTGATGATAGGCTATAATTGCCAAGGTCTCGATTGCGGCTCGTGACAATTTACGAGTTTCAACTGTTTCACGCTGCATCAGAAAACTAAGGTCAGCAGCGGTTCTAATAGCCCAAGCTTGATCCACCCGTACAATCTCAACTCCACGGCCAATATAACGCTTTTGAATATTTTGCAGTGCGATTAGGGGCTCTGATCCATGCGGCATCCGCCCTGCCATTTCGCGTAAGGAAACCGGGTCTGCACTGGCAAATAGAATTGCTTCAATCATACGCTCTTGTTCGGCAATAGGAGGTGCCTCAAACAAGCTTTCCTCTTGCATATAAGCCATCTCAGTCAGCCCTCTTTCTTATTTGGATAGGTAAAAAAATATCTTCTTGTCGAATTTCAATTTTGCCCTCTTTCGCCAATTCCAGCGCAGCTGCAAACGTCGAGGCGGTAGCCGACCTGCGCTTTTTAGGATCACCAGACCAGCCATCGGGCAAATAAGACACAATATCAGTCCAATGACCAGAATATCCAATTAAACCGCGCATACGTTCCAAAGCTTGTTCCATAGTAAACACCGATTCGCGGTCCATAATGAACGGTCGAAAATCATCCTTGGTACGAATGCGTGCATAACCTTGCATTAAATCAAGAAGGTTGGCAGTGTAATTAACTGTCTTACGGCGCATCACATCTTCAGTGATAGCTCTCCCAAAACGATCACGACCTAACCTATCGCGAGCCATCAATATTGCTGCAGAATCACGCATCGCCTGCAGGCGTTCCAGTTGAAAGGCCAAATGCGCAGCCAATTCATCACCTGAGGGTTCAGATTGTGAGGGATCCGGCGGCAACAGTAGTCTTGATTTTAAAAAGGCGAGCCAAGCCGCCATCACCAAATAATCAGCTGCAAGTTCGATCCGCAGGTCTTTAGCTTTCGCTATAAAACTTAAATACTGCACAGCAAGGTCTAAAACAGAGATCTTACGGAGGTCGACTTTTTGAGTACGTGACATTGTTAGCAGCAAGTCCAGCGGCCCCTCAAACCCATCGACATCAACGATTAAAGTTTCTGAAGCCACTCGCTCAGCAATTGATTGGGTCTCGAATAACTCTTCTTGCATTAATGTCACTCATTCATCAGTAAATCAAATTCCTCTTTCAACTGTAGAATGTCAACAGGAATAGGATTTGGCCGGTTTGCAATTACTTGATTGATTCTTTTTTTAGTTTCATTGGTTAATGGCCCACTGCTTGCCGCAAGATTGTACATCTGTTCAAAGTTACCATTGCAATGCAGCACAATATCACACCCAACAGCCCAGGCCTTTTGGGCGCGCTGAACCACATCTCCTTGTAGGGCATCCATAGTGATATCATCTGTCATCAAAAGACCATCAAACCCAATATCACTGCGGATCAAATCTACCATCAATTTGGAATGGGTCGCGGGCGCAGTTTTATCAATATCTTGGAACACTAAATGAGCAGTCATCCCCATATTGATACTAGGCAATTGGCGAAACACATCAAAGTCAGTATTGCTCAATTCAGCTTGTTTGTCCGATACTACAGGCAAGGCTATGTGTGAATCCTGCTCTGCACGCCCATGCCCTGGAATGTGTTTCAATACCCCAGACACACCACCACTACGTTGCCCCGCATCTAACGCAAGTGCATTGGCTATTACTCTTGCTTTATCAGAACCATAGCACCTATTTTTCAGAACTAGATGGGTTGCAGGGCCAGCAATATCACCGAGTGGCGCGCAATTGGTGTCTATACCACAACTATATAGGTTTTCAGCAATTAGTCGGCCCCTCAGCCAGAATAACCGCTCCGAATTAATATGATCAGCATGATCCAATGCCGGGGGAAATTCGAACCAATGAGGCGCGGTCAACCTGGACACCCGGCCACCCTCTTGGTCGATCATAATCGGCACACGCCATCCCACTGCAAGTCTTAATTCATTGCAGAGGTCCTTTATTTGACAAGGGCTTTCAAGATTTCGAGCAAAAAGTATAAATCCAAAAGGCTGACTTTTAGCAAAAAAATCAATTTCTTTAGAAGTAAGCCAGAGGCCCTCGCAGCCAAAAATGAGTGGAGAGAGAGACACAGCCATTATTATTCTAGTTCATCAGTACGGAATAACATTCCGCATTTTGACTAATCAATGCTGTACAAATACGTCTAGAATCCGCCAAACTTGCGAAGCCATGCACCCGCAATCGATAGATAATGGTGCCACCGACTGTAGCTTCCAAAATAACATGCTGTTTTCCAACTAAATAGTCACCATGACGTTGAGACAGACTTGTCCAAGCTTGCATGGCCATTTCTTTACTCCCAAAGGCACCAAGCTGGGCCATTGGAGCACCCTGTAAAATAACTTGTTGTGTAGCTACTACCTGCGCCAAACTCTGTTTTAATACTATTACAGTCGACCTAACTCGTGGACGCAATGATATAGCAGGCCCGGATCCAATGGATGCAGCCGCATTAGTTAGACCGGTCATTCTGGAGTCAGATACATTTGGTATTATCGGCGTACTAGAGGAAAGTACCTCACCCAAACCCTTTGGTGTTTCGTTAATAGTAGGCATGTCGTCAGTAGCATCCAAGGCTTCGAGAGACACCAGGTTAAGGGAAGGTTTTTCTGCAGAATTAACCAAGAGCATTACCATCGGTTGATCTTCAGCCATTAAATTAATTGGACGCGGTGCCAGTTGGAGCCTATCTTCTAAAGCAACATGGATTTGGCTACTAGAAACTTCGTTTACAGTTAAGCCCTGATGCGAAGCCAGAACACCACCTGGCACTTCCGGCGCTATACGCACGGGGCCATCTAGTGCCCTTACAACCGGGACCCCTGAACTGTCACGGAAAATTGTTTGCATGCCCCATCCAAAAATACCCACAAAAACCGCTAAAGAAATAACGGATCCAACAATATTTACATAGGATGCGGAATTCGCACGGTCTGTGCCCGTTATTGCTTCATAAGTCGCGTTAGCCATGTCGCCTCAATGCCCAGGTCTCTCCCTGAATCTTTTTAACCGCGCCAGTTTCACCTACTATTAGGTAATTTTATTACATTTCTTGCGCTGGTGTTACGCCTAAAATACCTAGACCACTTGAGATGACAACAGCCGTCGCTCGAATCAACGCAATTTTTGCTTGGCTTGTTGCATGATTACCCTCTTGCAAAAAACGCAACGAGGGTTTGTCATTTCCCTTGTTCCAAAGCGCGTGCAGTTCTGAAGCTAAATCATACAGATAAAATGCAATTCGGTGTGGCTCATTAGCGCGTGCAGCTGTCTCAATCAGACGCGGAAATTCAGCTAATTTTCCGATCAATGTTAATTCCGCAATGTCGGTCAAACTAGCCAAGTGGGCTGCCGCTAAAGTCCCATCGTCTACGGCGATGTCTAACAATACCGCTTTGCGTAAAACAGATGAGATGCGCGCGTGGGCGTATTGTACGTAGAAAACTGGGTTTTCTTTCGTTTGCTCCAATACCTTGTCAAAGTCAAAGTCTAACGGCGCGTCGTTCTTACGGGTCAACATGACAAACCGTGTCGCATCAGCTCCAACTTGCTCAACAACATCGCTCAGGGTTACGAATGTCCCTGCCCGTTTTGACATTTTAAATGGTACGCCATTTTTATAAAGCCGGACTAGTTGTGTAAGTTTTATATCTAACGTAGTTTTACCACCTGAAAGGGCGGAAACAGCTGCTTTCATTCGTTTTACATAGCCGCCATGATCTGCGCCGAACACATCAATTAACTGATCGAAGCCACGGGAAACTTTATCATAGTGATATGCAATATCGGGCGCGAAGTAGGTCCAACTACCATCAGATTTTTGCACAGGTCTATCTACATCATCACCGTGGTCAGTAGATTTGAACAATGTTTGCTGGCGAGGCTCCCAATCATCAGGCTTCTTACCTTTAGGCGGCTCTAAAATACCCTGATAAATTAAACCTTTATTATTCAAATCTTCGATAGCAGCTTCAATTTGACCTGTGCCATAAAGCGATTTTTCGGAATAAAATACATCCATTTTAACACCCAGAGATAGTAAGTCCGTTCGGATGAGATCCATCATTGCATTAGTTGAAAATTCACGAACCTCTAAAAGCCAGACATGCTCATCGACACCAATATAGGCATCCCCCACCTGGGCTTTTAGGGCTTGTCCAACCTCAATGAGATAATCTCCTGGGTAGGTGCCATCTTCAAAAGCTACTTCTTGGCCATGTGCCTCAAGATAACGCAGATAGACGGAACGGGCCAAGACATCTACCTGCGCACCTCCATCATTAATGTAATATTCACGGGTCACGTCGTAGCCTGCGAAGTCCAACAAGGAAGCCAAAGCATCGCCAAAAACCGCACCGCGTGTGTGGCCCACATGCAGAGGACCAGTTGGGTTTGCAGATACATATTCCACATTAACCTTAATCCCCAAACCTGTGCCCGACCGTCCATATCCTTTGGTATCGGCTAAAATAGCGGCTAAAACACCACTCCAAATCTTAGGTGCAAGGCGTAAATTCAAAAAACCGGGGCCGGCCACATCAACACTTTCAATCCTATCATCGGCGGCTAAAAGCACAGCCAATCTTTCTGCAATGTCACGTGGTTTTTTTTGGGAGGGTTTTGCTACAACCATTGCAGCATTTGTTGCCATGTCACCATGAGCCAAATCACGCGGGGGCTCAACAGTAACTGCATCAAAGATCAGCCCAACGGGCAGATCTCCTTGAGCCTGCATATTCTGCAAGCTAGCGACAACAAGGTTACGGATTTCAGCAAAAAGGTTCATATCATTATTCCAAAGTGAAGGTTGGGTTTAGCAAATTCTACCGTCACGTCAACGCGCACAGTGCAGACGATCATGCTCTTGTTGTGCAAATCTATCTGTCATTCCCGCAATATAGTCTGCGACAACTCGCGCCTTGTAAAAATCCGTGACATCTAAGGCCATTACCCTGCCCCACTCTTCCGGCAAGATATTTGGTGAGGACATGAATATCTGAAACAAATCGCCCACTACTTGGGCAGCATGTTCACGTTGTTCCATCACTCTGGGGGCTCGGTACATGTTTTGAAATAAGAAGCCCCTAATCTCTTTTAAATTTTTCCAGAGGCCTGGCGAAAATTGCACCACAGAGCGATCTAGGTTACGGACCTCCTGCGCAGTCTGGGCCCCAGATTCAGTTAACAGGATATTACTGGTCGCCATCACATCTTCTACCATCACTCCAAATACCCGCCGCAAAGCCTCATGTCTGCGGCGGTGCGCGTCAAGATTTTTGTAAACTTTATCAACCGTGGCAAAAGCCTCCCCAACGATTGGCAACTGGGCGGCTTGGGCATCGGTAAACACCCCCGCGCGCAGACCATCATGCAAATCATGGTTATTATAAGCGACGTCATCAGCTAAAGCAGCCACTTGCGCTTCAGCGCTAGCATAGGTGTGCAGTTCTAAATCATGATGTTCATTATACTCCAATAACGCTGGTGGATATGGCAAAGGAACCGGGCCATTGTGTTTTGCTATGCCTTCAAGGCACTCCCAAGTTAAATTCAACCCATCAAAGTCGGCATAATGTTGCTCTAAAGTGGTCACGATACGTACAGCCTGTGCATTGTGATCAAACCCCCCAAAATTTTTCATCTGGGCATTAAGCGCGTCTTCACCGGTATGGCCAAAGGGTGTGTGACCAAGATCGTGGGCCAGTGACACCGCTTCCACCAATTCCTCATTCAAGCCTAAAGCACAGGAAACCGACCGGGCTACCTGCGCCACTTCGATGGAATGTGTCAGACGCGTGCGAAAATAATCACCTTCATGTTCAACAAAAACTTGCGTTTTATGTTTTAGACGCCGAAACGCACTTGAATGTATAATTCTATCTCTATCACGTTGAAAACAAGTTCTAAATTTACTCTCTTCTTCCTTAAAAAATCTACCCTGGCTGAAATCAGGGCGTGATGCGAAGCTTGCTGTCATAATGTCCACCTTGTCGGCTGCCTTATATCCCCTTATATGTTGAGTATCTTATAATGTCATGTGAGCAATTTCTTATGTTAAATCTGCCCCCTAAAGTTACAGACCGCGCCTTTGAACGGCTTGCAGAAATTGGCGCTCAAGCCCAAGGTAAATGCTTACGCGTGGCGGTTGAGGGCGGTGGTTGCTCGGGGTTCCAATATGAAATTGATCTCGATTCAGTCAAAGACGATGACTTAGTGCTCCGCGGCCACGGTGAATCTGTAATCATAGATAGCGTTTCTTTGCCTTTTCTTGCTGCCGCTGTCATTGACTTCAGTGAAGAGCTTATTGGCGCACGGTTTGTAATCGATAACCCCAATGCATCATCAAGTTGCGGCTGTGGCGTGTCTTTTTCAATGTAGCTAACAATATCAACTCCGGCTTAGCTGGCCTGTCCAACCAACAGATAGAAAAACAATTTCCTAATGAAAATTGCAACATTTAATATCAACGGTATCAAAGCTCGTATAGAAGCATTAACTGTTTGGCTTCAGGAGACCCAACCTGACGTAGCGCTTTTACAGGAAATAAAGTCTTTGGATGAAAAATTTCCGCGTGAGCATTTTGAGAACATGGGCTATCGAGTGGAAACGCATGGACAGAAAAGTTTCAACGGTGTGGCTATCCTATCAAAGTTACCGCTTGAGGACATAACCCGTGGCCTCCCCGGTGATGACAGCGATGAGCAAGCGCGTTGGATCGAAGCAACCGTGATAGGCAAAATCCCAATTCGAGTATGTGGACTGTATCTACCAAATGGCAATCCAGCTCCAGGGCCTAAATATGATTACAAGTTGGACTGGATGCGGCGCCTTAAGGTCCGCGCGCAGCAGCTTATAAATGCCGAAGAACCCGCTTTGATGGCTGGCGATTATAATATAATTGCGCAACCTGAGGATGCAGCAACACCTCAAGCTTGGCTACTTGACGCGTTACACCTACCGCAATCACGCGCGGCATTTCGAGACATAATGAATCTTGGCTTTACGGAGGCCCATAAGAGCCTTCATCCCGGACCAGGGCATTATTCTTTCTGGGATTATCAAGCAGGAAGCTGGCAGCGTAACAACGGTATCAGAATTGACCATTTTTTATTGACGCCAAGCTGCGCTGATCTGTTGCTGGAATGCGAAGTAGACATCGCCATCCGTGGTCGTGAAAGGCCGTCAGATCACGTACCTGTATGGGTACAATTGGACTCTTGAAAAAACACCTTAACGGGTAGGATTTTCATTGTGTAGACACTATTCTCAATCTTCACGATGAACTTTTTCACGCCGCTCGTGTCGTTCTTGTGCTTCTAAACTCATAGTTGCGATCGGACGTGCATCCAAGCGACGCAACGAAATTGGCTCGCCAGTCTCTTCGCAATATCCATATTCGCCTTCTTCAATTCTACGAAGCGCGGAGTCAATCTTGGACACTAACTTACGTTGACGATCCCGAGTGCGAAGCTCGAGTGCGCGATCCGTTTCTTCACTGGCGCGATCAGATATATCTGGAATAGCACGCGTATTGTCCTGCAAAGCCTCAATGGTATCTTTGCTGTCAGACAACAATTCGCTTTTCCAACTCAACAACTTGCGGCGAAAATATTCCACCTGACTGCTATTCATAAAGGGCTCATCGTCAGCGGGGCGATAATCGTCGGGCAAGAATACCTCAGCTTTCATGTAACATAACTCGCAAATTGAAATGGACCACAGATAAATACAACAATCCCTCCAGCGCGATGTATCCAACGTTAACCTATTTGTCACGCACAAAACCGCAATTGGATCATCTGAGAGTACATGTTACTAACAGGCTAAATAATGAAAGAGTCTTGCCGTGAAATTTACCTCTACTAATACATACATTGCTGCGGATGATCTCGCAGTCGCCGTCAACGCCGCCGTTACTCTGGAGCGCCCACTACTAGTCAAAGGTGAGCCTGGGACAGGCAAGACCGAATTAGCGCGTCAGGTGGCCGAATCTCTGAAGATGGAGATGATAGAATGGAATATAAAATCAACCACTCGGGCACAGCAAGGCCTATACGAGTATGACGCTGTAAGCCGTTTGCGAGATAGCCAACTGGGCGATGAGCGGGTGCATGACGTTGCCCATTACATTAAAAAAGGTAAACTTTGGCAGGCATTTTCCAGTGATGAAAAAGTTGTGTTGCTGATTGATGAAATCGACAAGGCAGACATCGAATTTCCAAACGACTTACTGCAAGAATTAGATAGCATGGCATTTCATGTCTATGAAACCGGTGCCACAGTTGAAGCGCGGCATCGTCCGGTAGTAATCATCACCTCAAACAATGAAAAAGAACTGCCAGATGCTTTTTTGAGGCGTTGTTTTTTCCACTATATCAGCTTTCCTGAGCCAGAGACGCTACGTAAGATCATTGAAGTTCACCACCCCGGCATCAAATCTCAGCTCCTAGAAACAGCATTAACCCAGTTTTTTGAAATCCGTGAAACGCCTGGTCTGAAGAAAAAACCTTCCACCAGCGAGGTTTTAGATTGGTTAAAGCTGCTACTTGCCGAGGATCTTACACCCGAAGATTTACGTCGCAACGGGGTCAACGCTCTGCCGCGGTTACATGGCGCCCTGTTGAAAAACGAGCAAGACGTACATTTGTTTGAACGTTTGGCCTTTATGGCACGCAGTCAAAGATAGGCCCTCCGTAGTCTGGACAGGCCGCAAGGCTCAAGATACGGCAAATGTAACAATTACCAAATGGACTTATCGCTCGACCCACTCACAAGACTGGAACAACATATGACATACATCCTGCAATACCCGGCCATTTTTGGTATGACACTTGGCGCTATCTTTGGAATTTTTTTGGCGATTCGACGCCAAGGTAAAATATTAGATATGCTGCAATATGGTGCCTCCTGCGGAATAATTGGAGGCCTACTGGCCCTGGTTGTCAATGTAGTCATCCTGCGTATGGGCTAACGCACATGTTTTTACCGTTCTTTGACAATCTAAGAGCTCATAAAATCCCAGTATCCCTACGGGAATTTTTAAGTTTTTTAGAAGCTATGAAAGCTGGGCTGGCAACCTATGATATGGATCAGTTCTATCTTCTGGGTCGTACAATTCTTGTTAAAGATGAACGAAATTTAGACAAATTTGACCGAGCTTTTGCTGCCACATTTAAGGGTCTGGAAGATGTTAGCCCACAAGACATGCTCGAGCAGGTGGATCTACCCGACGATTGGCTTCGTAAACTGGCCGAAAAAACGCTATCAGACGCCGACAAGGATGAGATTGAGGGATTAGGTGGATTTGATAAGCTAATGGAAACGCTGCGCAAACGTCTAGAAGAGCAAAAGAGCCGGCACCAAGGTGGCAGCAAGTGGTTGGGCACCGCTGGCACTTCTCCCTTCGGTGCTTATGGGTACAACCCTGAAGGCATACGCATGGGGCAAGATAAAAGCCGTCACCAACGCGCAGTTAAGGTTTGGGATAAGCGTCACTTTAAAAACCTCGACGGCGATGTTGAGCTAGGGACACGCAATATAAAAGTCGCTTTAAAACGGCTCCGAAAATGGGCCCGCGAAGGAGCGCAAGATGAGCTAGATCTCGAATCTACCATCCAAAAAACTGCTGAAAATGGTTATTTAAATGTACAAACCCGACCTGAACGGCGAAATGCTGTAAAGGTACTCTTGCTTCTAGATGTAGGTGGGTCAATGGATTCACATATAAAATTGGTTGAAGAGCTATTTTCAGCAGCGCGCTCAGAATTTAAACATCTGGAAAGCTATTATTTCCATAATTGCCTTTATGAAGGTCTATGGCGCGACAATGAGCGCCGATGGACGGAGCAAGTACCGACTGAAGAGATTTTACGCACCTACGGGCCTGATTATAAATGTATATTTGTAGGTGATGCGTCAATGTCGCCTTATGAAATTGCTTATGTGGGTGGTGCGAATGAGCATTGGAATAAAATTTCGGGGCAACAATGGCTGCTACGTGCTCAGGAGCGGTGGAATGATTCAATTTGGTTGAACCCAGTGCCTGAAAAGTACTGGCCCTATACCCAGTCAATTGCCATGGTTCAAAAAATATTTGAAAATCGTATGGTTCCGATGACATTGGATGGAATTTCATCGGGAATGAAGCTAATTACTTAATTAATTGAAAAAAATAATTTTTTTATTATAATTAGTAAGTACCAGCTTAAATCCAAGCTGTGATTGAAACCTCCCTTCACCTGCGCCATATAAAGGCCATGCATTTTATTATACCCATAGTGTTTGCGGTGATTGTCGGGCTAGTGAGCTACCTAGTATCGGTCACCCAAACCAAGCGCACGCTGGCCACACAGTCCAAACCTTTGAATAACCCCGCACTCGAGAAGCATTTTATGCGGCTTGCACATGCTCTTGACCTCAAGCGGCTACATGTGAATATCTATGAAATCGATCCAGTTAATGGCTTGGCGGCACCCGATGGCCAGATCTATATTACCCGAGGGTTTTTGGATAGATTTAACAATGGTGAGGTGAGTGCTGCAGAAATGAGCTCCGTCATTGCTCATGAATTAGGCCATGTAGCCTTAGGACATACCAAACGCCGAATGATTGACTTCTCAGGCCAAAATGCCGTGCGTACCGTTCTTACCGTAACTTTGAATCGGTTTATTCCATTTATTGGGCCGTGGATTGCCAATATGGCAGTCAACATGGTGGCCGCAGGTATGTCGCGCAAGGATGAGTTCGAGGCCGATTCCTATGCCACCGCTTTGATGATCAAAGCCGGACTTGGAGTAGCTCCACAAAAAAGCTTATTTACAAAGCTCAATAAGTTGACAGCAAACAGTGGCTCCGCCCCCGCTTGGTTTCTCAGCCATCCAAAGACCATTGATCGGATCAAGGCTATTGAGGCCAATGAAATCCGTTGGACCGGCTTCATTTCATAGTTTCTCTATCAAACGACCAAATTGCGGCAACCAAGCTTTCCGCCAAATGTCCGAGGCTCTGAGATCTGGATGTGCGGCGCGTATGTTCGACATAATAGGTTGAACAACCGCCGCTAACCCTATGGCGTTCTGCTTCAATAGCTGGCGCAAAAATGCGTCAGGGTCCATGCGTTCAAGACCGTAGCTGCGCAGTTCATCCTGTGGAAAGTCTTTTTTATTATGGGTAATAATAACATCGGCGTGTTGGTTTACAGCTAAACCTAAAATGTGGATATCATCTTGATCCGGTAGCCAAAATTCGGCTAAAGATGTTGGATCCGGGCGGATAGATGTTTCAAAATCCCGTCGAAACCGTACAATACCAGCCTCAGCCTCCAACCGCCGCAAAGGTGTTTTTGCCGCGCGCAGCCATTCTCCCAGAATGCGAGGTGACACTATTACCTCAACTTGGCTCTGTGTTGTACATACCAACAAAACGGCCCGCAAAAAGCTTGGTACCAAAACACAGGTGTCAAAAACAACTCGCATTACAGCATGCGAAAGACGAGGGTTTTCAAATAGCTAGACTCAGCAAGTGCCATATGATGCGGATGATCTGGTCCTGCACCACCAGTAAAGATCAGCTGCGCTTGCCGGCCAGTGCGACCAATCCCACGGATACAAGCCGCACGAAAGCGTTCCATATCAGCTGCATGTGAACAAGAGCATAGGGTTAAATAGCCTCCATCAGAAACCAAAACACTGGCTAAACGAGCTACCCGTTCGTAAGCACGCAAGCCCGCTTCACGGGATGATTTTTGTGGCGCAAAAGCTGGTGGATCACATACGACTATTTCAAAAACTTTGCCGGCCGCAGCCATTTCTACCATAGCATCAAATGCGTCACCTTTAATAGTTTCAAATGGCACGTCTGAATTGGTAGCTGCAGCACCACGAATGGCCAGGTCCAAAGCAGGTTGAGAACCATCAACACAGGTTACTGATGCGGCGCCCTGCGCCATAGCCGCAAGTCCAAAACCGCCTACATGCGAAAACACGTCCAAAACAGTTTTGCCCGCTGATAGGCCCTTCACAAATTGATGATTGGGGCGCTGATCATAAAAAATTCCAGTTTTCTGACCCTCAGCCACATCCGCAAAATAGACGGCGCCATTCATAGGCACTTCAATCGCATCTGTTGGCATTTCCCCCAATGCCATGCGGCGGGTGTCGTCCAACCCCTCCAGTATACGCGCCCGCCCCGCGCCGTTAACAACGATAGATGTGGGAGACATCACGACGTTCAGTGCATCCACTAAAGCAGGCAAGAGATCATCAACCCATGCAGCATTGGGCTGGATGACCAACAGATCAGAAAATCGATCAATGATCAGCCCTGGCAGATGATCAGCCTCAGCGTGAACTAAACGGTAATAGGGCTGGATATAAAGCTGCTCGCGCAGAGCTAACGCCTGACTTATTTTCTGGGCAAACCAATTTGCGTTAATCACAGTATCTACATCGTCAGATAGCTTGCGAGCAAAAATTTTTGAATTAGGGTTCACGGCGAACAAGCCCAGAATATTTTGGGCATGATCATGTAAAATGGCCAAACTACCCGGACGCAATGCCTTCGTCCGGCGGTCCGTAACTAATTCATTGTCATAAATCCATGGAAATCCATGCCGCACACGCTGTGCGTTGGTTTTCGGCTTTAGCCGTATAACTGCATGGTCATTGTGCATTCCTGTCCCCTTTTGTGGTTGCTAACGACCTAATTCAGGCAAAGTATGGGGACAAGGGCAGATACGCATTGATTTTGATTG
>CESU01044659.1_pt1 | contig 17648 bp, 20 predicted proteins | sample 531141 | NCBI WGS metagenome assembly CESU01 (sample SAMEA2621401, study PRJEB7988) | marine metagenome | isolation source: saline water (ENVO:00002010), including
GAAAGTCTACACCCGCTCTTAATTCGTCAACTTGAGACATAACGCTTTGTATAATGTTAGCTTTAACAACGCCGTTTGTATCTTTATCTTCACCAATTATTAATGGATCGGCAAGCACTAGATTTGCGTTGTCTATAATCTTTTTAGTATCAAACGAACCACGCAACTGACCAGCACTTGTGTCTCCCATCTCAACTTTGGCGGTGTTTAACTTTTTAGCTTCTTCAGCATTTGCAGCTAACCGTATCTCTTGAAGGGCACCTTGAAACTTTTCTTCTGCAATTTCTTTGTGACGATCTGTAGCTGTTATACCTTGCGTAACAAGCTGAGACACAAAGTTATCTACAAACTTGGTTTTGCTTTTTTGTATTGCCTCAAGGTAAGCCTTTGGGTTGTCGTATTTTGTGTTGGCGTGCGCTTGAACTATTTGTGTAAGCTCGCCTATATCGGTTGTGTACTTCGACTGGATGTCGGCTTTCTGTGCATTACTTAGCTTTATTGACCGACCAAGCTCTGCACTTAAATCTTCTTCAATTTCTGCTATCACATCTTCAAAAGGACGTGCCGCAGCAGCAATTGATGCAATTTGTTCATCAGCATTGTTTACTGTTTTTGCTACAACCTGATCTTCACTTTTCTTTAACTTTTCGTCTGCTTGCGCTTTGAGCGCGTTTCTTGTCGCGTCAATCTGTGCAAAGTTTAAAACGATACCGTCTTTAGCGGCTTTCTCCACTACACCAGATACGTAACTGTTCCAAACTTCGGGGTTATCTATAGGGTATAGTTGCGCCTGTTGAACTAGCGTTTCTTCGTATGTTGTTTTTAGATTGCCAACTCTGTCAGCCTCATTTTTCTCAACAATCGCATCCATGTCGTCAAAGTCTGGAAGCGCGGCTTGATCAAACTGCTCTATAATTTCTGACTTTAGTGCAGCATACCTTTCTGGTGGCATAGTGGTACGCGCTTTTTCAAGCTTCGCCATTGCTTGCGCTTTACGTCTTTTAAGTACGACCTCTCTGTTGTCACCTGACCTCTTGCGTACACTAGCTGGATACCTACCGTTAAGCACTTCAACCTGTCTGTTGAACTCTGCTATGTCCGTTGCACCTTGCGTAATGTTTTCCAGTTCCGCAGCGTACGAAGCTGTCTGCTCTGATAGATGACTTTTCAGAATAGAACCGTAGCTTCCAGACACTCTTTTCCCCCACACTTCACCAGCTTCTGATATTAGAGCATCGTAAGAAGCTTGGGACTTGTCAGTTGTGAAAGCGGCAATCGTTGCCTTGTTCGACTTTAGCCATTGTTCCCATGCGGCTTGTTCAGTTGCGGCATCTGTCTGCCCAATGTATGTTTGGTCAATACCAAACTTCTCATATATAGAATTTCTGGAAGCCTCGTAATCTTTTGTGCCCCACGTACCCGCAATCATGGGCGCGACTTCTGACGCAAGCCTCATGTTTTCTATCTCACGTCTACGTGCCTTTTCTTTCTTAGCTTCTTCTGCGGCTGCGGCCTTCTTTGCTTCTTCGGCTTGAAACTTCTTGTAGTTCCTTGTCATAGCAGACTTAGTAGGCAACCCACCAGAACCAACGCCAGTTTCTTTTATAAGCTTATTCGCAAAGTCGAGACGCTCTTGCGTATCTGCGCCAGGATTTAACCGAATAAAGTTAGAGTACATATCCGCGTTGTCTTTGCGTATGCTTCTACGTCTTTCGTCACCACGATCAAGAGCTTTTGAAAACTCGCCCAACCCATAAAACATGTTTATCTCCTACGCTATTGGCCGAGTGTCATAACCCATATAACGATCCCAAGCGCTGCCAAAAGCACCGCCCGCGTTCTTAGCGTTAGCTACCATTGTCTGCGTTAGATTATCTGAGGACGATAAAGCTGATCCGAAGCTCGCTGCCGTACTGCCATCTGCTCCAAATTTATACGGAGAGGCGGCCATATTCATTTGAGCAGACAGGTAATCGTTAAAGACGCTCGACTGCTTATTCATGGTATCCATACCAGTTATATAGTCAGTTAGAGTTGTGTTGTTTCGTACGTTATACATCGAAGACAAATCACTTATTGCGCTAGACCGAGCGCTGTTTTGAGTATTGTACAAGTCCATGCCATAGTTGCCGTACGCAATTTCGTTGTTAATGTTAGCTGTTGCGTAGTCTGTAGCATTACCTATTAGCTCTTGACCAAACTTACGCTCTGACAGGTTCATAAGCTGTTCGCCCGCAGTAGTTTCCTGTACGCCCCTTGTGTAACTCATCGCGTCATTCATGCCGTCAACCATAGCTTTGTTGAGAGCTTGTGCTTGAAAGTCGGCCGCGCTCTTGGATAGCTCTACTTCTAGGGTAGAACCACCACCCCTACTTTGACCACCCGTATCGCTCATCATGCCTTTACGCATTAAGTCGGCTGCACCTTTTGAGTACATCTTGTCAGCAGCGCGTGAGGCATTTGCCATACGAGCATTAATAAACTTGCCAGCAATACGATCAATCTGGGGGGCCATGTCGTACGTACTAGGCGAGTTGTAATTAAAGATAGCGTCCTGGCCGCTAACTGCGCCGTCACCTCTGTCTTGATAACCTTGGCCCCTACCTCTAAAATCAGCATCCATGCCAAAGAGCATCTTTAGATCTGCGGCTTCTTCTTCGTCTATCTTTCCTTCGTTCAACTGCTCTTCAAGTATTCGAGAAGTCGAAAAGTAATTTTTCATCGTAGTGAATTTTTGTGAGGATATTTCGTCCATGCCATCGAAAGAGTTAGTAAGCTCTTCGAGAACCTTCTTCATTTCCTCAGAGCCGTCATCGTAAAGACCCATGATCTTTTCGTTACGAGCAATTTCTGCCGCAGTCAAAGCACTCTGTGCCGAAGCCGCTTGACCTGCGGCTTGGTTAGACTTGATAGCGTTGTAGCCAGTTATCCCAGCTAAAATTAATGATGCAACCATCTATTCACTCCTTACACGAAGCTTCCGAACCCAGATCTTCGCTCGTTCCTAAAGCTCGTCAAACTGTTGTTGCCACCCAAAGACTGCATACCAATCGGTACATTCACGTACCGTATCTCGCCTGTGTCTTTGTCTTTAACTGCACGACGTTGATATACACCCTTGTTGCCGCCTTGGTTAAATGTTGGGATCATCGAGGCCATCATGCTAGGGTCAAAAGCAAACCCGTACGCGTTCAAGAACGCGGCAGGGTCGTATGCGTTTGAACCCAGATCGAGGTCGTTGAGGTACTTGGCAAGCATCTCTTCTGTTAAGTAATCATCTGGAAGCGCCGTATTGCCAGAAACTTCAGTCGTATCACTGTAATTGTTTACAATGGTGCTTTCTTGACCTTGAAGTGCTGCAATTTGAGCTTGAAGGTCCGCGATTATCGTTGCGTAGCCCGCGCCACCATCATCAGCGGGAACCTGTATATCAGAACCATCAACCCCACCACCAGTACCATCACCACCATCACCACCATCACCACCTGATGCTGCGTCTAATGCAGCCTGTGTCGCTACGGCCATGTCATAGTCAGATTGGCTTGTATAAGTAACGCCGTTGAACTCTTTTGAGAAGCCAGCAACTACATCGGCACCTCCGTCACCATCGCCATCACCGTCTCCATCGCCATCTCCGTCACCGTCTCCGTCGCCGTCTCCATCACCGTCACCATCTCCGTCACCGTCACCATCTCCGTCACCATCTCCGTCACCGCCGTTGCCGATGTAGCCAGCGCTACCTGGGCCAGATAATGGGACTGGATCGTTGGGGCTACCTGGGCCGTCACCGTCTATTCCACCTGGAAGGTTATTACCGAAACCGCCCGCTTCTGTTTCGCTTAAGGAAATATTTCCATCACCGTCCAGATCAAGCCCAGTGTTATCTATGTCACTGAAGCTGTCTCCTGAGTTACCTGGGCCACCACCATTAATCGTGTCTGTGAAATTATCATAACCAAAGAGAGGGAAGGCACCAGCGCTGCCGTCTATTCCACCTGGCAGGTTGGCACTACCTGTTGCCGCTTCAGCCTCTACGGAAGTAATATATCCATCACCGTCCGTATCCATGCCAGTATTGTTAGCCGTACTGAAGCTGTCTCCTGCCATGCCTGGTCCACCACCATCGAACATGTCACCAATGCCAGTATAGCCAACCCCGTCACCATCAAAGTCCAACGCTGAACCGCTGCTACCGTCAGCACCACCTGGCAGGTTATTACCGAAACCGCCCGCTTCTGTTTCAGCGTCTGAGATGTTGCCATCACCGTCCGTATCCAGAGCAGAGTTGTCTTTTGTACTGTAACTGTCTCCCGATTTTCCAGGGCCACCACCGTCGAACATATCACCAAAGCTAATATACTTGGCAGGAGAACCAGTGCCAGTCCCACTTCCCATTATGTCGCTCTCATCTGTTGTGGCAAAACTAGGAGGTTTATAAGTTCCGTCACGGTCTGAGACCAGTGCGTTCAGTTCATCACCATCGGTTCCCCAAGGATCATCGCTGGAAGCATAAATGTCATTGATCCTGTCTTGGTTCGTCTTACTGCTACCGCCGCCGCCCCCGCCGCCGCCACCGCCGCCGCCGCTCTCACTACCGAAAACTGGCATACGTACAATAGGGAATAAAAGCTGATTTAAGGAATGTCTCATTTGGTTTTCTCCAAGCGGTAGTTCGCGCCAACGACGTCGTAACCACGTTTTTTCATCAAGCTGTCAAAAGCCTTCGGGTTAATATCTGTGGTGAAGCCAAGGCGTATCTCTGACGCACCTTTATCAATCGCCCACTTTTCAAAGGCATCCAACAACCTCAAGCCAACTCGCGTACCGCGTAGGGACTTAGTAACAAACCAAGCAATATCATTCGCCACGTACTCGTCGCTGAAATAATATTTGCTCATGTATCCTGCATATAGTCCCACAGGTTTGTCGCCTTTTCGTGCTATGATCGCTGTCTTGTTTTCATCGTTTAAGTACCAGTCAAAAGTTTCCAGAACGCGCTTTGGTTCAAAATTTAACTGTGAGTACGAACTTTCGGAGTGCATCTGTCGGCCTAGTTCAACCAACGCTTTAGCATCTTCCCCAGTTGCTTCTATGTGTGAGTATGAGACTGAAGACAAACTTACCTCTACCTATATCCATACTTTGAAGTTATCTTTTTGACAGCTTCATCCATGTTGTAAAACTCAAGCATCCCGCTTTCTGGGTTAAATGAGCCAGCGCCACCAATGTCTTGGAGTAGCTTAATAGTGAATGGAGAAGCGCGAACCATCATGCTATCACCCTCACGTCCCATATCACTGGTCTTACTGTCTGATGCGGCCTGTTCCTTACGGGCAGATATAGACTTGCCTGTGTTTGGGCCAAATACGTCACTGAACGGCATCTCTTTCTCCTTGTTCAACTTTGAAACTATAAGGTAATAGACCTACTACAGTCGTCCTTATCGCATCATATTCTGGGCACGACGTTTTGCATCGCGTGTCAGCACTCGTCTCGAATACTTTGGGGTTACGATTTCGGGTCTTACTTTTCGACGTTTCATCTCGTCTCCTATCTCATCAGCCTTCGATAGACTTTCTGCTGAGATAGATGGATCAACTGTCATATAGTTCTTAGCGGCATTGTAATACGTCATCATCGCATCATTAAGTTGTGCGTCTGTCTCGCCTTTGTACCTTCCAGCAGATGTTGAGCGACCAGTCATTCCAGCGTCAAAGCTTGTGTCGCCCGTATTATATGCGTGAGAAAACATCTTCTTAACGTCACCCAATGCGTCAAAGTAGTTTTCGTCTAGGTTTCCGTAGGTAAGCTCGACAAAGCCAGTCTTATTGGTCCCTGTGAACATACTGTACTTTCCATCACGACCCTGCTCTACGAAAACAGATCCGCTTAGTTTGCTTTGCGTTTCTCTGGGCAACGAAGCCCTATAGCTTTCGATTGCGTTATTTGCCATCTGAGAAGTCTGGTACGAAAGGATGTCATCTTGCTGTCGCTGTAAATGCTCTGGCGTACGGTTGCCACGAGTATCTGTCGTAAGCGATCCCCGTGCGTCTACGTACGCAAGGCCGCTCGTAGAGTTTGGGTTTTGCATAAAGACCTCTTGGCGCTCAAATCGCTTCTGCGGCAAAGGTAAGAGTGTCTGCATGTCTGTCCATCCCCACCCACTTTTTGACCTTTCTGGGTCGGTATACACACTTATCGCATCGCGGTTATCAGTATTATCGACTGTACCTAATTGTTCTTTTAGAATTTCCAAAAGTTCGGCTTCGTCTCCATTGATATGGATGGATTGCATACCGTCTGCATCCATGTTCTGATTAATGATTTCGCTGTCCATATCCATTATCCTGTGCATATCTTGAGATCGTTGTTAGGTCAGACATTCGTAATCACAGCCGCCAATGTCACTTCAATGTCCTGTAAGCTGTTTGCTGATGAAACTGAGAACCCTACTTCGCGAGAAGTTGTCGTCGCATCTATTGCTATAGACGCAGACAAGTTCTGTTCTGTAAGGCTTGAGCTTACGGGTATAACGTCACCCGCATTGATCCCGTTGATCTTTAGCTGGATGTTTGCTGTACCTGATGAACTCTTTGCTGCAATCGCATCAATACGTACGTTTTGCTTGAAAGCTCGCGTTATCACTAAGTCACCGTTAGAGACACTTCCACTTTTCTGAAAGAAGAAACTACGCGTAGCAAACGTATCTGGCAACTGTGCGATTGGAAGGCGACCCGTGGCGTCCAGACCTGCTACTCCATCGGCTGCTCCGATGTAAGTCTTCGGGACTACGGCGGTAAAATCTACGTCAGCAAATTCTAGCCCGCCGCCTGTAGAGTTGATACGCAAAAACTGAAGTGCGTTTACCGTACCGAACGCAGGAATACCTGTGTCTGGTGATGTAAGAAGCCAGCCCGTACCGTTGTAAAACTTGAGTACGTTAGGGCTACTTGCTGTATCTACCCACATGTCACCCGCATTGGCTGCCGAAGGCTCCGATGGGCTTACGTACACGCGGCCCCTGTTTGTGAGGAGTGCCGTAATACCGTTTACTTTTGCCTGTGGGATTTCAGCATCTGCAATAGCCAGCTTACTAAATGGGATGAACCCCGCAGTATTTGTAAACTTGTCTTCGGTCATAAGACCACTGACACGAACCTGAGATGTATCTTCAACAATCATAAACGTCACAAGATCGTTTTGCGTCATAGCTGACGTAAACGTAATTGTAGAGTTTGCAGGTTGCTGAGTATAATCGTTCGTACCACCTTGACGCTGAAGTACGCCGTTCCTGTGGACAAGAACCTTTTGGTCTTCGTTATGTACGAAGGGGAAAACAGCTTGCGAAACACCAGCTAAAACGTCTTGGCGGGTAAACCCACTATCGTTTGCAGACTGTACTTTGTAGATAGTAACCAAATCCGCAGCAGACGTTGCCTGACTTAAAGTAACGGTATTCGCTGTGTTCGAGTTAGTGTAAGTGGTCTCAGCTTGAAGAGCGCCGTTTAAGTACACTACGATAGCGTCAGCAGCTTCGTGTAGAAAGTTAAATGACGTCGTGCCAGTTGGGTTAGCGATTGTGCCGCTTCCATCAGCCTCGTTAATAACAATGTCTTGACGTGCAGAAAACAGAGGGGCACCAATCGTACCAACGTCTGATCCGCTTGCTCCTCTTATAGCAGTAGAAGCGGCTAGTAGTTGCCAACCATCTTCGGCTTCTGTGTAAGACCCAACTCTGTACTGTAATCCGTTTGTACTGTCGTTTCTTAATTCAACAGGAGCCTTCAAAACACCGTTGGTGTCGTACAGACCCTTGATGAGTTCGGCAAGCGTATAGTCACCGACCTCGGCTGAGTTTAGGTAGCGTACGATATTTTCGACGTCCGCTCCTATATTTCCTGAACTCGTATGGTTTCCTGGAAACAGGACTTTTAAGCGAGCCATTTTATTTCTCCTTGTGTAATAGGAACGCAAAGCTGATGATCGTAACATCAGTCTGAGTATCTTTTTCATCAGTACGGAAGCGTAAACGACACCCCCGAAAGATATGATTAAACGGGTAAGAATAGTCATGGAAAAGAGGTGCATCGCCCCATTTCTCATCTCCTCGTATTCGGTCTAAGTTCACTTCAAGCGAACCCATATCGGCACCTATCTCATCGCTTATATCGACGTAGAACCTGCCAGTGCCTGTTGCTTGAATAATAAAGGTGTGTGACCTCTTAGTTCCAAGAAAATCACCCAACCAAAGGACAGGAGTTTCCGCGTTCATAGGAGACCTACGCAAATCAGATACGCCCGTATCCTGCTGAAAAGTTCTTTGGGTAGCCTCGTACACGCCGTCACTGGTTCCGAACATTAGTCGGCCACCAAGAAACGCCCCCGCTCTAGGTAGTAATGTATCGCCAAGCTGGAAGTTTACCATCTCATAACCAGACCGAAAGTTCATACTCAAGCGTACGGTTTGAGTATCGCCTGGTCGTGGGAAGAATACGTGATACGTCTGCGTATCAGGATCGTACACGGCTGAAATGGTTTCAGGGTTTGGCGTCGTACGAACAAGCTCTTGATATAAGGGTTCTACTTCGTCAGATAGTGAGGCTTCAGCAATAGTAATACCGTTTTGTTCTGAACGCATAATCGAGTGAATACCTCGCCGCGAGCAAAACAACAGGTCAGAGCCAGCGTTTACAACTGAGTTGTGAGAGATACACCCAATACGCAAGTTGGCACGGGCGTCTAGTTGCCATTGCTCAAAGTCAGGGTCAATAATGTAAACAAGGGTTTGATCTCGCGTGAATACAGCAAGACGGTTAGCTTCAAACGTACCCATTCCAACAATCTCGTCGGCAGTACCGATTAGGTTTGATATGTCGATAAATGCAGCGCGTGTTACTTCTTCTGTAGGGGCTTCCTCTTCTAAGAAGATGTCTGGATTATCGACACGGCTAAACTCTATGGTCGTAGGTCTATCTTTAAAACCTGAGACAGCCAAACGACGCTGTATAGGAACGCCGAACTTTGGCTTTATTGATGCCGTAGATGTCGAAAATTCAAACCCATCATAGCGGTACATGCGAGTATCTTGGTTAAAGATATGTACCTTACCTTGGAAGTTTGTCATGCTGACTACTGAATTTTTAGCAAACGCATTATCAAGGCGGTGCCCTCGGTCAGATGCGAGGTGAGTACCAGCCGCGTCCTCTTCAGCAAAGCAAACGCCATCTCTGTTATAAAAGCGCAAGCATTTTACGGGGAAACGGTTGGAGCCTTTGTGTAAATAAAACGAAGGATCGCGAATAAGCTGACCTCTGTAATCCACATAACAGTTTTCCAGCGTAAAAAAGTTTTGATCTTTCTCTGTCTCTAAGGCTGTAATATCTCGCGAACGATCAATACCACGAAAGCCGAAGTAGGTTCGGCTGTCTGACTTTATAGATATTGGTGAGTAAGCAAGTCTTGCCATTACTTGTACCTAGAGTTGGAGCCGCCATCCACGATAGTCATGCAGTACGGCTTATTGCCTTGCGTACGTTCGTGTAAAAGGTTGGACATATTTGCTTGGTATAGTTGAAGAGAAACCATAGCCTTATCGCTGCCCTGCTGGATAAAGTAATGAGCCGTTAGCCCATCAATCATTATCATGTCAGGGATAGCGCGGCTTTCTGTAATGTCGTTATAGTAATCAATATCAGTCCCATCATAATACGGGTGCTGGCGCACGTCCTCTATTACGCGGTTCGCAAGCTCAATCATTAACATCATAACCTCGCCATCCACACGAGATGGAGAGAAGTTACCCGCCCGTACAAGAGCGGAACGAATGTGATTTTCCAACGGGGTATATTTTTCTTTACCCGCAGCAAAAGGCTTCGTTGTGCTTTTTTCTGTACGAGCCGTAGTGGTCGCGGTGGTCGCGGTAGTTGTACTGTATTTATGCGAACTAGCTGGAACCTGATGATAAGACATTAATCATCCTCTGCGCTTATTATACGGCCTGTAAAGTAATGGTGATGCATCATTGCTGCTTCTTTAAGGTCGGTGGGAACCTGCCATGTCACGTACTGACGCGTACCGTCCCAAACACCCATCACACGATTATCGGCCAAGCGAAGATCGAACACTGCGTTCTCTGGTTCTGCCGAAACAAACACAGAAAAAGACGGGGCTGCTTTTGGAGCCTTCTTTTGAACTGCTTTTTTCGCAGCGGTTTCCGATACGGCGGCAGTTTCCGATACGTAAGCCTCATTTTCTGGGGTGCTAGGATCGTCAGCTACAAAGTGTCCGTCTTGTGTGCGTGCGCGTTTACGTGCCATTAAGTTTCTCCTGAGAAATTGTCTTTCTTTTATGTGCGTTATTTGCGGTACAGTCGTCCTAAATAAAAAAGGCCGCGCTACGAGCGCGGCCTTAGTTCACTGGATGTAGCTAGAGGGAGGATTAAGCTACTGCGTTCCAGTTTTTAATGTAGTGATGCGTCTTGTCTTGAAGCAATTCCAAGCCCGCTTCGGTGAGGTACTCGTGCTTAACTTGGTCAGCATCTGGTGCCTGACGATCACGTAGAAGCTGCGTATCGCGACCTTCTAAGTAACGGTACTTGAGGTGTGGGAAATCGACGATTATCGCCGCGTTGTCCATCCCTGGCACTTGACGGAATTGTGGGTGCAAATGCACCATCAAGTCGCCAGCAAAAGTTGCGTACCTAGTCAAATTGACCCCATACGTTCCTTCTACCACCGTAGGCTGCCAACGGTCTTTGCCGAACTTCTGAAGGTGTCCAGCGACTTTAGCGCCACAGAACATAATCTTTTGGTTCGAACCGAAAGCAAACACATCCTCAATCAAAGCACGATCAAACGTATCTTCGTTCATCACGTTTGAAGATGATGATCGGTCATTCACGTTAGTAATCGTGTTGATCAAGCCACCCGTGTAACGAGTAGGTTGCGCTGTAGCAGCATTTTGCTCAGTTTTCTTGCCGAAGAAGAACGCTCTTTCGAGATCCTGCATGTGCAGTTTCAAGGCTTTAGTAGCCATTTCGTCTTCTTTGTCACCAGTACGAAGGTTTGTGGCCTTCAAGGTATTGGTTACACTAAAGGCCGTACGAAAGATCTGAGTGAAATTCGTAGCAACCGTGGCATCAAAACTTATGCCCGTAGGAGCAGACGCCCCTTCAGCATATGCTGTACCTGCTATAAACAGCTTATCAGCACTTGTGATAACCGCACCAGCAGCAGCGCCAATACCCCGCTCAACAGTTAGAGCAGTTGATGTACTGTCTGCCGTACACCGCATTACTTCGTTAGTAGCTGAGTTTACAACCAACGTACCTGCTACTGCAAATAGACCGTCACCGTTGTCGGTAATGGCGATTGACGTAGCTGAGTTTGTTTGGTTTCCGTCTGCAACTAATGAGCGTGCGGGTAATTCGTCGCGAAAATTTTTAAATTCACTGTCATCAGTGGCTTCCGAGGAAGTCATTGCCAACAATGCATTTAGCGGTGCATTTCCGTTTGGTTCAAGGAGACTAAAAAGCTCCCTGTAATTCTTGGGGCGAAAGTCCGAGTTGAACTGTCCTGTGCCCCGCAATCCTGCAATACCAGCCATGTGATATTACTCCTTCCTAAAAGGTTATGTTACGTTATGTGCGAGGTACTCAAGTAAACTGCGGTACAATCACGCAAGTTACTATCGTCCCATATCAATGTACGAGGGCCGTAGCGCTCAATCGACATGTACAGTATTGTTTATAAATGAGGTGCGTGTCGTCCCATATGTAAAAAAAATCGGCCCGAAGGCCGACTTTCTTAACCCATGCGCTTATTCATAGCGCCTTGTGCAAGTCGTGCTAGGGTATCGTCACCCGATTGAGCAGCCTGTTGGCTTGTCGGGCCGCCTGACTGGTTCTTCAAATACGCTTCGCGGCGAGACGCCATCTCACGTAACCTGTCGAACTCAGGCGTATTCATTTGGTTTTTAAAGTCATTGACGACTTTACCCGTCAGAGACTGATCAACAAAATCTTCGGCTGTGTACCCGCGTTCCATTGCGTACGCACGGAAATCATCAAGCGCGTCATCAGGCAAACCCGCTGACTTTTGTGCTTGATCTAAGTTGTTGCGTATCGACTGAGTAATGGCCTCTTCGCGACTATTCATTGCTTCGTCACGAGATGCAGTTGCACCCTTTCCAGCCATCTGTGCTTGCTGAAGGACTTGTTGCATCATCTGCATCTGCTGCCCCATCGCTTGCTCCATACGGCCCATACGATCAATGTTATCACGATAGCCAGGTGGTAAGCTAATAGCGTTCTCATCTTCGTACTTCTGGAACTCTGCACTAAGCTGGTTTACGTTAGTTTTCGTTTTGGTCTGAGGTTGAGCGACACCCTTCTGAGCAGGGCGGTCTTGCCCTAACTTGGTGTTCTTACTCATAGCCTTCAATGCAGCAGTCATTAGCTTTGCGGTATCTGTCGCATTGCGTCCTGTCTTTTCCATGATCATACCCGCTAGATCATTGACGGGCTTCATCTGACCTTGCTTATAATTTAGGTCTTTATATCTCTCGTAAGTACCAGAAATCTGTGAAGGAGAAAGCTGACGTTCCTTCCCCGAAATGCTTACATTATAAAGCAACGGTTCGGCTTTTTGCTTGTCGCCTTCTGTCTCTGGTGACGCCGCTTCTATCGCCTTCTCTTGCGTAGTTGTGGGCGCTTCTCTTGGCTCTGGCGCTGGACCCCCCATTTGTTTTTGTGCAATACGGGCAACCTGATCTTCCATTGGATTAGCCATCTTCATTCCTTTCTGAGCGGCCTTGGCGGCTCAATTCAAGTGAAAGCTCACCCTCTAACTTTTGGATGAGCCTCTCAGGCAGATTAAGCATTTGCTCTGCTGCCCATATAGCGCCCCTTTGAAAGTCCATTCGCTGCTGCGTCATTTCCTGACTGCGTGCCATACTTAAAGCAAGTTGCAGTATTTCACCCTGCATGACCTTGTTTACGTGTGACCAACCATTACTTTCGGCTAGGGCTATTATGTCTTTGATCGTGTTATTAACTGTCATAGTGAATGTGTTTCTACTTTTTCACCTTCAAACCTGAAGGCTTTTTTGTGATCGGGGCTTTACCCGCATTGACTGGTGAGCAACCTTTTTTCTTTAGTGCTGACTTTGCCATTACTTTTTCCCTTTCCATGAGATCCGCTTAGAGCTTGTTTTCTTTTTAGATGCGCTTGTGCATTGTGCTTTGGTAGGGCGGCACGCAGGATAGGACTTACGCTTCTCACCCTTTTTGCGTCCGCAAGGTTTTCCTGTCTTGCAGTCGATCCAACCCTTTCCATCGTTTTGAGCAAACCAAGTACGTAAGTCATTTTTTGCCACGGCTCTTGTTCCCCCAACTTTTTGCCCCCACTTTTCTGCACTTGGCTACGGCACCAGATGCGTACGCAGAAGGCCAAACCTTATAACGGGCCTTGACCTTCTTCGCACAAGCATCGAGCTTTTTCTTTTTAGCTTTCTTCGCCACAACTATTTACCCTGCGTACAAGGACAATCCTTGTGCTGCATGTTTCCAGTTTGCGTTTTGGACCCAAGCTTTTTGACAGCCTTCGAGGTCTTAGCCATTAGTAGCCCTTTTTCTTTTTCATAGGCTTGCCAGTTTTGACGGCTGCCTTCTTAGCTGCCTCTTTACCCTTTTTTGTGTACGGGAACTTTTTCTTTCCTACAGTCGGCATAGTATTCTCCTAACAATTCCACGCTTTGCGTGACCAATAGTTTGCGGAAAGCTTGTTAGCTTTCCCTTTTATTCCACCGCTACGAGAGCAGTAGGATTTCTTGCGTGCTGGCTGTGACTTCTTGATTGTCATCTTGCTGTCACCAAAGCGAACGATCTTCTCTTTTCCGTTCGCACACGCCTTAACAATAGACTTCTTCTTCGAACCCGCAGGGGCACGACGCGGCTTGTTGCATGGCATAGATTTCTTAGACGCACGCTTCGTAGCCATTATTGTTGACCTTCCTCAGAGAAAAAATCCACACCAGCTTTGTTCGGCTTTAGCTCCATATTACAACTAAGAATTACACGTTCTTTCGTATCCTCATGGGCCATAGTGTAGTGCGCCAGCCAAGACGGGAATATTATCATCATCCCCGCTTTCGGCTGTACATAAAAACTATCGGTATTTAATTTAGTTCCCATAGTGTTCATCGCGTAAAACGGATACATCGGGTTCTTGAAAACAATTTTTCCTGTGCCTGGAGAAGCATCTCCATAAAAGACACAGCTAAGATGCGCGTTTGGATGTATATGCTCTGGAACGTAATGGCCTTCCCCGTATATTGTGGACCAAGAGTTTATAATCGAAAACTCTGTGTATTCTTTAGTGACCATATCTAAGTATTTAGAAGCTTGGGTTGATACCGCCTCGTGAACGAAATTGAAATCAGGGTTATCTATGAGGTTCGTAGTCGCAAAGCTTGTGAAGCCGTACTTCTTGTAGTCCTCTTGACCCTTTGCAAGCTTTGCGTCTCGCCATGCGCTTGAAACTAAGCCGCCATGATCCTCGTTATTACGAAGCTCCCGCGAAAGGTCACAAAGCTTTTCTGCAATTTCTTTGCCGTTGTCTATGTCTTCAACCAAAAACGGACAACCGAAGGGGCTGACCATATTCATCCGATTGCTGCAAGTATTCGTTTGTTAAGATCGTTGACACTTTCAAAAGTTAAGATGTACCCACCGCTTTTGAACATGACTTTTGAAGTCCATTCATGCTTTAATGGTGGGTCGTTTGGGTGCTGGTGCATACGTTCAGTCATTGTGCAGACGACTTGTTCTGCATCTAAAAAGTTTTCAAAGTCATTGACGTCAGTGTAAGGAATAAGCTTCAATTTTAGTCTCCGTCTACAATAGCTTGTTCTGCTGGTGAAAGTGGCATGGTTGGAATGGTATCTCCGTCCATGTCTTTTGGGAAAGACGCTGGAAGATCACGCAAAGCTGCGCGATATGTATTCAAAGCTGTTCTTTTTGAATTGAAGTCTGCCCATGATGTAGCCGCATCAAGCAGCTTCATCATGTCATTATCAGAAGCGGAAAGCTTTAGATCCCTAGTGGCCCGATATGTGTCTTCGATTGTCATAATAACTCCTATGATTGGCCGTTAATTGCAGGGTTTTCAGTGGTGTACGTGTTAGGGAAAGCCCTCTGTGTACCGCCAACATCACCCCAAATTATTCGGACGCCACCGCAACCGCCTCGACCACCTGCCGTAGTGCTAGTGGCACTTCCACCACCGCCACCACCATGCGTCCCGCCAGATGCAGCGTAGTTCGTGCCTTCAAAGTGGCCCCGTCCCGTATATGGGTTTTCACCCCAATCGCCACGAGAGCCGCCAGAACCGCCACCACCACCGAAACGATAGCCGTGAGAGCCAATACTTGAGTAGCCGTTCGCAGCGTCAGGGTCCGATGATCCGTATTGGTATCCAAAGGCAGAGACGCCCTTACCATTACCGTCAAGACCGACGCCGCCGCCACCAGAGCCACCCCACGTTGAGGAATAATCCTGACCATTCATGGGACCGCCAGAACTGCTTCCAGCACTAGCCTGACTGCCGCCCGCACCATTACCGCGCCAAGCACCACCAGCGCCGCCATGACCATAACTCGTTGACCAGCCAGAATAGAAAGCACCACCAGAGCCGTAGCTGTTGTTGTAAGAAGCCGCCCCAGGGTCGCTCTGCGTGTTGTTTTGCGCGTTTTGAGCGTGGGTCATCCCACCAGGAGCACTTGCAGAGTTATTTCTATTTGTACCAATCCATCCTTGCGGTGGTGTTGCGCGGTTGGAATAATGCCCGCCACCCCAGCCTATGACAAGGTACTCGCTGCCGCTTGCCCTCATCATAAAACTATCGCCACTGTACCACTGATTATTATTTGTTACGTGATACATTGGAGTACCAATTTGGACCCAAAACTCTTCACCAGCAGTACAAGTTATCCCGTTTAGATACGCAAGACCCCCACCGCCGCCGCCTCTGTCGCTCCAATTGTAAGCACCTGGACCCCCAGCACCAACTGCTACAACTGAAAATTGTGTAATGCCAGCGGGTGCATACCATTTATAGACCTGCCCCGCTCCCTGTTGCGCAGTGCTAAAGTAGCCTTGGTAATTAGCAGCCAAGTAATTAGTGTTAGAGGTGGCATTACCAATGCCGCCCATACCCTGCGTAATGAACTGGGTTGGGTTACTGTCAGTCGGTTGCAAGCCGCCACGATAAGGCGTAGAGCTTCTGTTAGCATCTGTAATAAAATTTATTGCGCCAGAATTAGCATTTGTCCTGTGCCAATAAGAGCCGTCCTTTTTAGTTGCGTCGGCATCTGCTCGGTGGTCTCCATAAAAATATTCTCTATAGGCATTGGCAGGGCCAAAATACCGCGAGCCATATGGATCACCAGTGGATACGCTGCCACTGAAAGATTGAGTTGAAGTACCGTACTCTCCCAAGTCGGCAACAACGTCGAAGCTTACCGTCTGTGCAGAGAGAACAGTGTTTGGCGTGTTGTCTACATAAACACGTCCCGCCGCATTTATTTTTAAAGTATAGCCCGCGTGTGGGTTTACTACGTTTGCCAAAGAGTATGAAACCCCAGCGTAGGTGGTGGTTGGAGCAACTGTTAAATACTGTGCGGCAACTGTGTTCCTAATGAACTTATTTGGAATTGCGGTGCTAGACCACGCTGTTGTGGTTCCAGAAGGAGCAATCGTGTATTTAAACTTTACTGTAAAAACACTGTCATCGTGAGGGTCGGTTATCGTGTAAGACCATTTATAGTCGCCCGCAGCAGCAGTGGGTGTTCCAGAGACAGTCACGTATCCGCTATCATCACTAGAGCCATCTACGTCGATGTTGTGACTGATGCCAGCGGGCAAAGAACCAACCAACGTAGCCGTTATTGAGGGTCTTGCATTGTCAAAACTATGATCCCAACTAAAGCTAACAGTCGGGCCAGCAACATTTATGTCGGACATAGCGGTTAGTTCTTGCTTGTCCTTCAGAAAATTTGACTTGATTGCAACTGATGTGCCCGTACCCTTCCAGAACACCATATTCGCACCGCTACCACCACCGCCACCTACTGAGTAAGTGTCAGTCGTAATAGCGTAACTTCTGCGTTTTTTAGCCATTGTTTATTCCTCTATACCATACACGCGGACGATTAATCCGTCCTGATCCGAGGTGACAACTAGCTGTTCGCCAGCCGACGCCATCAAGCCTGTACGTTCCATTATTTCGTTGGAAGCAATTGCAGCCTTGTCAAATTTATCGGCTTGTGGAAGCTCGAAGAAACGCTTTTCGCGCATGTAGAGTTCGCCGTTAAACATGAGATCGTACTTGCGATACGCGTCTCCGTTGCTCGCGGTCCACGCTGTGTATGTGCTTAGTAAGGTTTGATCGTCGTGCGGAGCCGTCGTCGGCTGATCCACAATAGAAATTGGGCCACCCATCCCAGAGTGATTGTAGCAGTACGTGTACAACGTGTTCGGCGCGTCCGATGGAACAGTCCACTCTATTATGCGAGCCTCACCGTTATAAGTTGCATGGTTCGTGAACCAATCAGCAAGCGTAGTGGTTACGGCTGTGTAATCGCCCGTTGCG
>CESU01105945.1_pt1 | contig 17643 bp, 14 predicted proteins | sample 531141 | NCBI WGS metagenome assembly CESU01 (sample SAMEA2621401, study PRJEB7988) | marine metagenome | isolation source: saline water (ENVO:00002010), including
TTTTTAATTACGCTCACATTAGTCATTAGTTTTTCTGCCTTAGCAGGAAATAAGTACCAGCTGAAATTGAAAGTAGGAGATTCATTTGTCATGACTTCTAACGTAGAGCAGAAAATCACTCAGAGTATGATGGGTATGGAGATGGCTATGGACTTAAGCGTACATACAGAAATGGATTTGGTAGTGACAGAATTATCTGAAAGTGAGATTCTATTTACTCAAGTCTATAAATCATTAATGGTAACGATGAAGTCTCCTATGCAGGGAATGGATATTAGTATGGACTCTAGTGGAGAGTCTAACTCTTTCAATGATGCGATGAGATCACTTCTAGGAAAAGAAATAAGTGTTCGAGTTGATATGGAGGGAAATTTACTCTCAACGGATGGAATGGACCAGTTACTGTTAGATATAGAAGCGATTGAGGTTAGTGGAGCTGACCTTGCTCAGTTTTTTGATGAGACAGGATTGAAAAAAAACTATAAAGCGATTTTCCCGGTGGCTTATGGAAAGGATTATGAAGAAGGCGCTAAATGGGAACTAGAGAGTATTACTGAGGGTGATATGACAGTGAAGTTGAATACAGAATATACAGCGAGTAATGTTTCCAAAAAGAAATTTGAATTTACTAGTGAATCTGCGAGTTCCATGTCTGGAGAACAAGATCAGCAGGGAATGGGGATGAGTGTAAATATGGAAGGAAGTTTCTCTGGAGAAGGGGAGATGAATACTAAAACAGGTTTATTAAAGATGTACTCTCAAACTGGAGCTATGACTGGAAGTACGGTAATAGAAGCCAATGCCCAGATGCCTACAGAGATGGAAATTCCTATGACCATAGAAATGACTACAGTCACATCATTAAAATAAGTTTAAGACAGATATTACAGGGCGCCTGTTTAGGCGTCCTTTTTTTGGGGCAAGCTCTTTGTTGTCTTTGCCTACGTTTAATCAATAAACCATTCAACTAGGCGTTACATGTTTGTTCTACTTCTTGCTCTTTGAAGTAGTTCTGTTTTAACCTAGTTTTAATGAAATGATTTAACTCCAGCTTTAATTTCTGCGTCTAGGTGATTTTCATCGGGAGGGACGGGGCATGAAAAACCATTTGAATAAGCACAGTATGGGTTATAACAAAGGTTAAAATCCAGTCTGAATTTTTTAGCTAAATCTGATTGTTTTAGGTCTAAGTATCTTCCGCCTCCGTATGTTTCTTGTCCATTAGTAAAATCTTTAAACGGTAAGAACAAGTATCCAGGATAACCTGATATTTCTCTGGCTGGAGCATAAATAGTAAGCTTACACTTGACCCCGTCGATTTTAAACTTTAATATTCCATAAGGTCTGTATTTAGCTATTCTATCTGTGCTTGTAGAGAATCCAATGACTTCTCCTTTCTTGAGTTTTTTGAACCTTACCTCCACATTGTACGCGTAATCAGGGGCAAAGAATTCTAAGCCAGAAAAACCGACTCGATCTTCTTCTGTTAAAATACTCGTGCTATCAGATCTAAACTCTAGGTTAATTTCATCTCTATGTTTTTCTATTTCTTCATCATAACTGAGCTGTGACAATGAGTTGATAGATGTTAGCAGGAATATAAATAAGGTGGTAATTCTCATCAGCATAGGTTTATTTTTACGAGGGTAAATATTAATAAAATGAAGATACTAAAAAGGTTAGTATTAGTAGTGATAATACTAATAACCCTTATTATAATCGCAGGAATAGTAGCGAATGAATCTCTGCCAACTGGAGGAGAATCGGGAGAAGAAGCAGACAAAATGGCTTTGAAAATGGAAAAAGCTTTGGGGAAAGAGCATTGGCATGATATTCAATATGTACAATGGACGTTCTTAGGTATGCACCATTTCCTGTGGGACAAGCATAGAAATATGGTAAGAGTGAAATGGGATCAGAATACTGTTTACATAACTCCAGGCAAGAGTAAAGGAGCCGCATTTATAGAAACAGAAAGAGTAGATAAAGAGGATGAGGGTGTTTTAATTAAGTCTGCTATTGACTTCTTTAATAACGATATGTTTTGGCTAATAGCTCCTTATAAAGCCTTTGACGATGGAGTGACCAGAGAAGTCGTAGATTTTGAAGGAGATAAAAGACTACTCGTTACTTATTCTTCAGGAGGGTCTACACCTGGTGATAGTTATCTATGGAAGTTGGCGGCAGATGGAACTCCAGAGAGTTATAAAATGTGGGTTCAAATAATTCCTATAGGAGGATTAGAGCTCACTTGGGAGCGTTATTACACTTTAGGGAATGGAGTAAGGGTGTCTCATTTTCATGAGGGTATAGGTCCATTAGATTTAGTGATAAGTGATGTGAAAGTTGGGTATGGTTATGAGGAAATGAATTGTGAAAAAGACCCTTTTAAGATTTTAATAGAAGAATCAGAATAATTGGATAGTCAAGAAAGAAATAGAGTTTTTTATGCAATCTTTAGCACTGCATTATTTTTAATAATAATATGGGGCATACAGATTTTAATAGAATGGGGCGGAGTCTCTGACTGGAGAAGTGCTGGAAATCATCCTAAAGAGTGGGGTCATTGGTGGGGCGTTTTATCTATGGCTTTTTTACATGGAAGTTGGGAGCATATATGGAATAACACGGCTTCTTTCGCAGTGCTTAACACGATGCTGTTTTATTTTTATAGAGAGATAGCTCTTAAGGTATGGGGTGTGATTTTTCTATTCTCAGGATTATTCGTTTTTTTCTTGGGTGCTCCAGGGAGTAATCATGTAGGAGCTAGCGGAGTCGTCTATGGACTAGCTTTTTTTGTGTTCACAGCAGGTATGATGGATTTAAAACACACTGCTCTTCTTAGAGTAAGTATGGCAGTCCTTTTTCTTTATGGAAGTATAATTTGGGGGATATTCCCGATAGAAGAGCGCGTAAGCTGGGAAGGCCACTTAGGAGGAGCTTTAGCTGGTGTATTATTGGCTTTTGTGTATAGAAAAGAGTTGCCAGAAAGACCCAAAACTAGATGGGAGATAGAAGAAGAGTTAGAACTCTTAAAGAGTGAAAGAGATACTTCAAATCCTTCAAAGCTAAACGGTAAAACTTCTATAGTTCAAATTTATCGTCAATTGCGCCATAGAGGCATCGATAGGGGCTTTTAAAAGCTTAAGCTTATATCTGCTTGAGGTAAGAAATTACAAGAAGCCATTTATTTGTAGAACTTTACAATAAAGTTCTCCTCTGTAATACGATCTTCGTTTAATTGCAGATTTAACTTTTAAAAGTAAAAATATGTTCTTCGAAAAGACGATTTAGATATAGTGAAGTGTCTAGTTATTAAGCATAACTGGCATTACCAGCATAAGCATATCTTCACCATTGTCTTCTTGTCCTTCTGGAAGAATAATTCCAGCTCTATTCGGAGCACTCATTTCTATGACAATGTTATCTGCAGAGATGTTTCCTAACATGTCTATGATGAATCTAGAATTAAATCCTATCTCCATATCTTCTCCTGTATAAGAGCAAGTTAACCTCTCGTTAGCTGCATTAGCAAAATCTAAATCTTCAGCAGAAATATGTAATTCACTACCTGATATTTTTAATCTAACCTGGTTCGTCGCTTTGTTAGCGAATATAGAAACCCTTTTAATTGAGTTCAATAAGTCTTGTCTGCCTACAGCAAGTTTGTTTGGATTTTCTTTAGGAATAACCGCCTCGTAGTTAGGGTATTTTCCTTCTATAAGTCTGCACATAAGTGATACGTTATCGAACGTAAAGTGAGCATTAGAATCATTGTACTCAATAGTTACTGTGCTATCTGCATAAGAACCCATACTCTTTAATAAATTTAATGGTTTCTTGGGAACGATGAAAGAACCAGAACCCCCTCCAGAAACATCAGTTCTAGTATATCTTACTAGTCTGTGAGCATCTGTAGCGACGAATCTTACATTGTCTTCATAAAGCTCGAAGAAGATGCCACTCATAACAGGTCTTAAATCATCATTTCCTGCAGCAACTAACGTTTTACTGATTGCTCTAGAAAGAATAGAGCCATCTAATTCAAATTTAGCAGAGGCCTCTAGCTCAGGAGCTTTAGGGAATTCCTCTCCATTTAATCCAGAAACTTTATACTTTCCAAAATCACTAGCTATTTCTATACCGAAAGTTTTAGTATCTACAGTAAAGTTCAACGGTTGCTCAGGAAATTGCTTTAATGAATCCAATAACATTTTAGCTGGAATGGCCACTAATAGATCATCTTTAGCCTCTACTGGCATAGAAGTAGACATTGTGGTTTCTAAATCAGAGGCAGAAATAGTTAATTCTCCTCCCTTAATTTCAAATAGAAAATTATCTAAAATGGGTAGAGTGTTACTTGAATTTAAAACACCACTTAATTGTGTTAATTGTCTTAATAGGGCTTGACTATTTATTAAAAACTTCATCTTTCGAATAGATTAATTGGAAGGCAAATATAAAAATAGCGTCACGATTTATTCATGCTTAATAACATTTGTTTTTCACAAAGAATGAACCATCTGAGCTACTGTTTCCATACTTCCTATGCTAGCTGAGATTGGAAGATTATAAAACTAAATAAGATGAGGAAGTAAAAGTGCATTGCAACTCAATAATAAACACCTTTAATCCTACTTTTTATTCTGAGGTAAGCTTTGCTTGTATTTGTTAGTCCTAAAATTATAAAAGAGCCCAGAATTTCGAGTCAACTATGAGAAAAGGGAAATCTGAATTTCGATGTTAATTCCTGTAGCATGAGAGAGATATAAATAGCCCAACTCTATCTTTATAGAGGATGAGGAAAAATAAGGGCTAACTCCATTTTCATTTTTTCATTCTAGGATGACAAGACAATAATGTATCTCGTATAAAACTCCTGTCTAAATGTGTGTAAATTTCAGTGGTAGTTATGCTCTCATGCCCAAGCATAGTTTGAACGGCTCTTAAGTCTGCTCCCCCTTCTATGAGATGCGTCGCAAAACTATGTCTAAACGTATGCGGTGAAATAGTTTTGGTTATTCCCGCTTCTTTAGCTAAATCTTTAATAATGGTAAAAATCATGACTCGGCTTAAGTGAACGCCTCTTTTATTTAGAAACATAAAGTCTTCTTCGCCTGGTTTGATAACCTTATGATTTCTTACTGATTTGAAGTAAATAGTATTGTATTTGATAGCATTATCCCCTATGGGAATAAGCCTTTCTTTAGCGCCTTTTCCTTTTACTTTTATGTAATTGTCTTCCGGGAAATAGCCGGATAGCTTAAGAGTTATAAGTTCAGAAACCCTCAGTCCGCTGCTATAAAGTGTTTCTAACATAGCCTTATTTCTAGTGCCATGATCAGTGCTTAAATCTATAGCGCTAATAAGTAAATCTATTTCTTCAACTGATAGAGTATCGGGCAGTTTTCTTTGAAGTCTTGGAGAGATTAGTAGATGAGATGGATCATCATTTATTTCATTCTCTAGGAGAAGAAACTTAAAGAAACTCTTTATAGCTGAAATCATTCTGGCCTGCGTTCCTGCAGAAAATCCTACTTCTGAAATCCAGCGAATAAATATTGAAAGCTCCTCATGGTTTAATTTAAGGGGAGAAGATAGTGGTGTGATTTCAGTGAAATACCTTTTCAGTTTACCTATGTCTGAGGCGTAAGACACCACAGAATTGGTACTTAGGGATCTTTCGATTTTTAAGTAACTAGTGTAGCTTTTTATATAAATATCCCAAGTCGTCATTATTCTAATTACTTAACGTATTTTTATAACCTAGATTTGATTTGAAATGAAAAACCCCCTGAGAGACAGAGGATTTTTCGGATTAATTTACCTAAACAAATTCAATAATAATTAACCAAAATTACCATGAATGCACTCCGTTGAGTGTTAACATTTTCTATTGGTACCACTTCTGCTTAGAAACCATTAATGCTTCTTGAACTGTAATTCGATCTCCATTGTTGTACGCGGTAACAAATGGACCATCGAACTGACTGTACTCCGCACTGATGTTATTCCTAGCATCTCTAGCACTTTTATATTCGTCGTGTGAGCCTGTAACAAACTTTGTCCAGCCGTCATGATTTTCTTTTTGAATATCAGCAGCAAACTTGTGGTTTACCCTGAATGAACCGGCAGCCTCATTTGTGCGCGTAGCCGCTAACTGGATTTTATAATTAACTCCTATTTTTGTTTCTTTTGTATTCCCTCCATTAGAGGTAATAATTGGCTCAATCTCTTTTTTAGCGTTTTCAATTAGATCAATATCATTTCCGCTATCGTCTTGGGAGCTAATGATTTCTTGTTGGACTATTGAAATTTCTATAGGTTGATCATTCGCTAAGTATGATAGCATACCTTTTATTATTGGGTTTTCAGAGTTATGCGTCGCTTTAAGAGTGTAAGAAACACTGTGATTTGGATCTGAGGGTCGTTCGAACCATACATATTTGACTCCATTTTCTTCAAGGGTCACTTTAGCCTCACCTGAAGCATCTTCTGTGATTTCGAATCCTGCTGGAATTTCCTCTTTTATCTTAGCAAACCCATCCGATTCCATTCTATCTACAGAAACTTCTACGAAATATTTCCCAGCGCCTAAAGGAGTTAGTATTCTAGTACAAACGACATCATTTTGTAATTCAGTCGCAGTCTTATTAGAAGATCTTATGGCTTCTGTTTGAGTCCTCACTGCTAAAGTAGGTTCACCACCTAAACGAATTAATTGAGGAGAAAGGTTATAATCTATCCGCGCGTTATTTTTAATGTAAGAAAACTGGCCCTCGACTACTTTAGAACCTTTGGCACTGATGCTGGCCTCTAACTCATACTCCACTTGAAACTCTTGGTTAGCAGGTAAAGTCATCCAAATAAACTTAGCTTTTTGGCCAGAGAACGTAAACGAGGCTCCGCTCTTTTTAACTCCTCTTGCAGTGAGGCCAAAAGGTATTTCTAATTGCAATTTCGCAAAACCCGCTACGTCACCTTTATTTATATTGACTGTTACTATAGCTTTTTCACCTGGCTTTAAATTCTCAGGTAGATCATGGTCTATGACTATACCGTCCGCGGATATCGTACTAAAAAAAAGCGCTATGGAAGTGAACAGTGTTATTAGTGATACTTTAATCATTAACATAAATTGACGAGTCAAATTTATGGGAACATATATCTCTTAAAGGCCTTCTTTAACTCTCTTGCGAACAGGGTTTTGTGGAAATTAGTGAAAACGAAATTTCCTTAGTGAGAATAAGTGTTTATAATTCTATTTGATTGGGTTTATCTTAAATATATTGTTCGTAAAGAAGGTTTTTCTCTACTTTTATGAGTAAACCTACATGTGCTAGTATCGACTGATTTTTAATTTCTATGTGAAAACAGGAACGTAAATAGTTTACGGTGACGTGTTATTTGTTTGTGCTTTTATTAAAAATAAGTTATCACATGATCACAATTACAGAACTATCAATGCAGATAAATTTAAGTGAAGATGAATTGCGAATTACCCAAAATATAATGGAGCGTTTCCACCCCATGTTTTGGCTGCAATCGTTAGGCCAGTTTTTAAACCAAGAATCTCACGAAACTTGTAAACTAAGCATAGAAGGAATGAAAAGTGTTCGTTTAGAGATAATATAATTATTATCTTAACTTAAAATTATTGTCATTTAGTTTGAATAAGTATGAATACACCCACAATTAAAGACGTCGGAACATTTAGAAGAAAAAAAACCAAATTAATGGGGGTACGTCTAGATTTTAGGTGGAGTGTTAAAGTGAAATTTGATGAACGAGAAGAGGTGCTAAGTGATTTGTTAGATTTTATTCTAGCAGAAGATCTAGTCCTATCTGGCTTTGGTGAAGAGAGTTACAGCGGAATCATAAGTACGGAGAAAACGCTAGAAGCTCTTAAAAAAAAGATCGCGAAATTAAAAGAGTGGAAGGAGTGTAATAGTGAGAAGTTTAATCTGTTTAGAACGGGTAAAATTCAGTGGGTAGAGGATATTCATTTCGAGTGATTCACCAATGTCATTAAAAGTAACCTTGAGTTATGCAGATTAAATTCTTTTCGAATTTTCCATTTTGTTTATTTCAAACAAAACGCCATAATTTTTATAAACCATGGCGTTTAGGAGATTTAATTTTTCTTAAAAAGGCAGGTTAAGAAAAATCCAATTATTTGATACGTTTCAGTCCCTCTAAGAAGAAATTCCATGATTTATTTACAGAACTAATCTGACACTTTTCCTCTGGAGAGTGAGCTCCTCTTATATTAGGTCCGAAACTAATCATGTCCATTCCTGGGTAATTAGTGCTTAATATGCCACACTCTAATCCTGCATGGCATGCCATTACATTCGGCTCTTCTTCGAACATTTCTACATATAGTCCTTTCATCATTTCTACTAAATCAGATTTAGGAGCTGGAGTCCATCCCGGATAAGAACCGCTTAAATCCATTTGGAATCCAGCAGGCTCATATGCAGCAGTTAATGAGTTGGCTAAGTCAAATTTTTCTGTATCGGATGACGAGCGAGTAAGACACAATACTTCAAATTTATCTGAAGTAAGAGTCACTTTAGCTAGATTATTGCTAGTCTGAACTAAATCAGTAATATCGGGGCTCATTCTATAAATACCATTAAAAGTAGCGTAGATAGCGGCTAAAACGGAATCTTGAGATTTTTCAGATATCACGTGAGATGGAGTCGCAGTTTCTTCATATCCTATATGAAGTCCAGAATCATTAGAGACATATTCGCTTTTAATAACCGCTGCTCTAGAGTTGAATTCACTTTTCCATGCATCTACTTTGTCTTCAGGAACAGATACGATAGAGAAACTTTCTCTAGGAACCGCATTTCTTAGTCCGCCACCTGTAACCTCATTAATTCTTAAACCAAATGATTCTCTCATTTTCCAGAGCATTCGATTCATGATTTTATTGGCGTTACCTAATCCCTTGTGGATATCCATTCCAGAATGCCCGCCATTGAGCCCATTAACAGATATTTTAAAAGTTTTAGTTCCTGCTGGAGTATTCTCCATGTCAGGAGTTTTAAAAGCAGTTACATCTACACCTCCCGCACATCCGATACTGATTTCATCATCATCCTCAGTATCTAGATTAATCATAATTTTACCTTCTAGAACTCCACCTTTTAAGCCTAAAGCTCCTGTCATTCCAGTTTCTTCATCGATAGTGAAAAGTGCTTCTAGTGGCGGGTGGTCTATATCTTTAGAAGAAAGTAGTGCCATAATCATAGATACACCTATTCCATTATCAGACCCGAGAGTAGTTCCGTTAGCTCTTACCCAATCACCTTCCACTATCATGTCTATTCCCTGCGTTGCAAAATCAAATTCTACATCCGCATTCTTTTGATGAACCATATCGATGTGCCCCTGAAGAATAACCGTTGGGCGATCCTCAAAACCTTTAGAGCCTGGTTTCAAAATGAAAACATTTCCTACTTCATCGTTGAAAGTCTTAAAGCCTAATTTGTTTCCAAAGTCCATCATAAACTGAATAACTTCTTCTTCTTTTTTACTAGCTCTAGGAATAGCGTTTAAATCAGCAAAGTGATTCCAAACTGCTTTTGGTTCTAGGTTTCTTACGCTCATAATTTGTTTATTTTTTCTTGGGTCAAAAGTATCATCTTACTTAAGAAAATGATCAAGATTCTGTACTTGATTTTTATTAGTTGGATCTAAAGAGATTACAGAGAACTTTGGATGTGAATATTCATCTATAGTTACCATGATAAAATTATCGTTTACGCCATCACCCATTCCGCTGGCTATAAGATGTATCTGTGAGGATGGTTTGGTGTATGAAATATCAGAAGCCCAGGATCCTGCACCTACATCTCCAGCAAAAAAGTAAACTTCAGCATCAATGTTATCAAAAAGAGGAAGAACCTCCGAGTAAAAATTAGATTTTGGATGTCTGCCATATTCAGAATTCACGTGCAAATACCTCGGGTGGTCTGCGGGGTTAAACCAGATAACCTGATGTGAATAGAGAAAGATGTTTCTTGCTAATTCCTTTTCCCGTTTCAGTTCGTTTTTTAAGAAGAGAAGCTGCTCACCAGTAATGTTCCACCCGTCAATATTAGCGTCTAGGATAATATGTAAATCAACACCTTCTTTAAAAGAGTAATATTTCTTGGGGAAATACTTAGTTAAGTTTTCTTCATTTTTATAGTCATGATTGCCTCTGGCGAGATGGCTTATAACCGAAAGGTCATTCATATCTGAAACTAGTGCTTTCCATTCTGCCTCTTTCCCTTCCTTCACCGCATCTCCAGTCATTACACCGAAACTCAGGTTTTTATAAGACTTAATAAAATCAAATTTCTCTTTAAACTTAGCGTAGGCACCTAAATCACTTGTGCCAGGTTTGCCATAAAGATGTCCTGCTACGAAGAAGGAATAAGACTCCTCTTTTTTGGCGCAGCTAACCAAAATGAAACAAACAGAAATTACCAGAATAATTTTTTTCATGACATCAAATTTAACGAAGTACATGATATTCTCTTTAATTTGTGCAAATGTCTAGCACTTTATATTTAGCGAAATAATCTTTCTAAAATTGTATTATTCCTTCTGTTGCATCTTCCTTTTTGTAAAGAGATTTAGTAATGTTACAGAGAATGGTTTTGGTCGGTTATCCAAATTTATCAGAAGAAGTATTGGAACTCACGGATATGGTGGGTTTAATTTAAAAGTAGCTCGGAAGGGATTGTGGGTTAAAGAAAAACATAGCTATAGTGATCCTCCTATTAGAAATCAAAAGGACCTTGTTTTTCGTCATATATGTAACCCGACAAAACATAGGATAGAGATTAAAAACCTTCAAGTACATATCTGCTAGTGGGAGAGCAGTTTAGGTTAAGATTGAATTTTTTTGTGGCTCTTACCATAGAACCAAAATATTAGTAGAGGAAGCAAAAACAAATCTGCCAGCACAGCCATAAGAAGAGTTATACTGATTAAAAGACCAATATAAAACACGCTTAAAAAGTCAGAACCTATAAGCGTTAGAAACCCTCCGCATAAAATAAGACTAGTCACTATAATCGCTTTACCCGTACCTATAAAAGTTCTTTTAATAGCATAAGGAAGACTTTTCCCCTTGGCTAGTTCTAGCCTTAGTTTAGTAAGGAAATGAATCGTGTCATCTACAGCTATTCCGAACGCTATGGTGAAAATGATTGAGGTACTTACTTTTAATCCTATACCCGACCATCCCATAACGCCAGCTATCATTAGCAGCGGGAATATGTTAGGAATAAGAGAAATGAAAATCATTTTTATAGACTTAAACATAAAGCCTACAATTAAAGCAATCACCGCAAACGCGATGGCCAAGCCTCCTAGCATATTTGCAGCTAAGGTTCTGTTGTTTAAGTCGATCAGTCTTGCTGTCCCTGTGAGCTTGGCATCGAAATAGGGGTTGTCTAATTCAGAAGCTAAAAAGATGTTCAAGCTATCTTCTTTTTCAAAGAAGATTGTACTGCCTAAATCAGGAACTTTACCATTAATCCTTCCCCATTTTTTCTTTGAGTCTTTAAATACTATGCTGTCGACATCAGAGCTGTCTTTGTAAACATCATGAAGTTCCGTCAGCTCATCATAATAAAAAAGGTCTATAAATTTATCAGAGCCGAATTTACCTAAGTTTTTTGTTATTTTTTTTAAACCAGCCTCATCGTCTGGTATTTTATAGAACTCCTCCTTACCGCCATTAAGAGATCTGTTAGCGCCTTTTACTATGGTTAAAGGAGACATGAGGTTTCCTGCTCCATAAGTGTTTTCTAAATAATCATTTAATTTCTCCTGATAAAGTAAAGATTGAAGCTCCCATGGAGAAGCATTTTCTTTAAACTTCAAAGCCATTTCGAATGGTCTAGCTCCAGCAAAAGCATCTTCGAAGTAATCAAACTCCTGCTTAAAAGGATCAGAGTCACTAAGGTCTTCTAACAGGAAGTTATTTACAGTAATTTTACTCATTCCCATCGAGCTTACAATAACTAGAATTATGCTTAAAACTACAACAGTTCCTCTATTGCGTAGCAAAAAACCAAATGCTCTGTGCAGGTGTTTGGTCCAGAAAATACTCGAGTAGACATTGTTGTTTACCTTAGGAGCAGGAGTTAACACCAAAACAGCAGGTAATAAAGTGTACGCTAAAATGAATGCCAAAATAACTCCAGCTGCGGAGTATAATCCGAAATCACAGATGGGGTCTATACTCGCAGTTAATAGCGTAAGAAACCCAATAGCAGTAGTTATCGAAGTAAGAAGAGTTGCTAGTCCGATTTCCTTAAAAGCAATTTTTAGTGCAGGTATTTTTTCAGTTCCTAGTCTGAGTTCGTCGAAATACTTACTTAGAATATGAACTACATCACTCATGCCTACTACGAATAAAATAGTAGGTAGAATCATCACCATTAAGTCTATTTCTTTACCTGTAACTTGCATTAATCCAAGAACCCAAACTATAGCTAAAAGCACTACAGTAATAGGAACCCATATTCCCCACCAACTTCTGAAGGCTATGAATAAAAACGCTATGATAAGAATCACAGAAAGAACTACGAATGTAATAGTCTCTCGTTGCATGAGGTCTACATAATAGACTTGTCCTATGGCACGCCCTACGGCGTGTGATTCATTGAAAGAGTACTCTGCTATCAAGTTAGTAACATCATAACTTAAACTATCGCAGAGCTGTTTAGAAAGAAATTTAGTGTGAATTACCTGCAGCATAATGGCTTTTCCGTCTTTTGAAAAAAGCGAGCCCACTAGTTCAGGTCTTTCGAATATTTTTAGAGAATCATAAGAATATACCTCTGGATTGTATATTCTCATTAGAGGCGCTTGAATAAAGCCGAAAGCAGTTTTTATTGGTTCTTTTATTTGAGTAGGAGAAATAACCTGTTCTACATTTGGTAATTTTTTTAACTCTTCAGCAAGAGAATCAGCTCTTAGTAAGAAGTCTTTTTGAAATATTCCTTTTTCATTTCCTAAGGCTACAATTATAAAGTCGTTATCTGTTTCGAATTTATCTCTAAAGTCTTTGTAAAATTCAGTTTCAGGGTCTCCTTGAGGAAAAAAAGACTCAAAGTCGTAATCAAATTCTATAAAGGTCAGAGAGAAAATACAGGCTATGGAAACAAGCCCTAGACCTAAAATTACTCTTTTACTTAATTTTTCTAAATTATTCAAAATCACTTTTTCTTGATGGCTAAATTAAGTCTGTGCTATCTCATAAAAATCACTATTGCCAACCTACCAGTTACTTAATTCCTCAAAAACTCTGTGAACTGGTAATCCCATCACGTTAAAATATGATCCTTCCAATTTTTCTATGGCTATATAGCCCATGAACTCTTGAGCTCCGTATGCACCTGCTTTATCTAGTGGCTTGAATTTTTCTACGTAATAATCTATCTCCTCCTCAGACAATTCTCTGAAGGTAACTTCAGTTTCGTCATGGAAGGTTACGCATTTTTCTAAATCGGTAATTGTAACTGCTGTTATCACAGTGTGAGTTTTTCCTGATAGTTTTTGAAGCATGAGTTTGGCTTCATTGAGGTCCTTCGGCTTATTAAGAATGCCGTTATTTAAACAGACGGTGGTGTCACTAGTAATTAACAAATCCTGAGGATTAAGGTCGAGTTCGAATGAGTTTGCCTTTAGTTCTGATAAAAATCTAGGAACTTCTTGGCGTTGCAATTTTTCATCATAGACCTCCTTCACATTTTTGGTTCTTACTGAAAAGCAGATACCCAAACCTTCTAACAGTAATTTTCTTCGGGGTGAACCGCTGCCGAGAATAATATTTCTATCTGATAAATTAGCTAAAATCATAGGACAAAACTACGTGGACAAACTGGCAAAACTGTGTGAAAAATTAAATTTATTTCTGATGATTTTAGAACTAGGTGAAACTACCTTTGTAGTATGGAAGAAATGATACTTATATTGGATTTTGGAAGCCAGTATACTCAGCTTATAGCTAGAAGAATAAGAGAGTTAAATGTGTATTCCGAGATTCATCCTTGGAATAAAATACCACCTCTAGGAAACCATATAAAAGGTGTGATTCTTTCGGGGAGTCCGTTTTCGGTTAGGCAAGAAGATGCCCCAAAGCCTAACTTATCTATGATTCGTGGAAGGTATCCACTTTTAGGTGTTTGCTATGGCGCTCAGTATTTAGCGCAGTCAAATGGTGGGAGAGTAGAGGCAAGTGAAACTAGAGAGTATGGAAGAGCCATGCTTGAATCGGTTAATAATTCTAATGAGTTATTAGAGGGAATAGACGCACCTACTCAAGTATGGATGAGTCATGGAGATTCTATAAAAGAACTACCTAAAGACTCTGCACTAATATGCAGCACTTCTTCCGTAGAAAATGCAGGCTATACATTTAACAATGAAAAAACATATGCGATACAGTTTCATCCTGAAGTGTACCATACTTCAGCTGGTAAAAAACTTATAGAGAATTTTATAGTTAAAATTGGCGGATGTGCTCAAAGTTGGACTCCCGATTCTTTTGTAGATGCTTCTATAGCTGAACTAAAGAAAAAAGTAGGAAATGATAAAGTAGTCTTAGGATTAAGTGGTGGGGTAGATAGCTCGGTGGCAGCAGTTTTATTGCAACGCGCCATAGGCGATAATCTTTACTGTGTTTTCGTGAATAATGGACTTCTAAGAAAAAATGAATATGATGAAGTGCTGGAGAGCTATAAGCACATGGGTTTAAATGTAAAAGGAGTGGATGCTTCAGAGGCATTTTATATTGAGTTAAAAGGACTTTCTGATCCAGAGGCTAAGCGAAAAGCTATAGGTAAGGTATTTATTGATGTTTTCGATACCGAGTCTAATAAAATAGAAAATGTAAAATGGCTAGCACAGGGAACTATATATCCGGACGTAATAGAATCTGTAAGTGGAACAGGAGGTCCTTCTGTAACCATTAAATCCCATCATAATGTAGGAGGTCTGCCAGACTTTATGAAGTTAGAAGTAGTGGAACCCTTGAGACTTCTATTTAAAGATGAAGTGAGAAGAGTAGGAAAAGCACTTGGGATTAGTCCTTCTATATTAGGAAGACATCCTTTTCCTGGGCCGGGTTTGGCTATTCGGATTTTAGGGGATATTACTCCTGAAAAAGTAAGTCTTCTTCAAGAGGCTGACCATGTGTGGATTTCTCTATTGAAAGAGCATAATTTATATGATGAAGTATGGCAAGCAGGAACGATTCTCTTACCAGTACAAACCGTTGGCGTTATGGGTGATGAAAGAACTTATGAGCAAGCTGTGGCTCTAAGAGCTGTTACTTCTACAGATGGAATGACTGCTGATTGGAGTCATCTTCCTTTTGAGTTTTTAGCAGAAGTCAGTAACTCTATTATTAATAAAGTTAAAGGAATTAATAGAGTAGTATATGATATAAGCTCTAAGCCACCTGCTACTATTGAGTGGGAATAGTTTATAAATTAATAATTGGCATGATATTACGTTAGTATTTATGTTTTAAATGATAAGTATGATTAAGAATATTCTAGTAAGTTTCTCTCTTTTGTTTTTGTCGATTATAAGTTTTGGTCAAAACTTTACTATAGTAGAAAAAGAAGGAGAAAAATTTTATCAGCATAAGGTAGAATCAGGTCACACTTTATATGCTATAGCTACGCTCTATGATTCTGATGAGGAGATTATTAGAAATTATAATAAGGAGATTTTAATTGGAGGATTAAATGTAGGTCAGACTATATATGTTCCTGTTAGTCCCAATATTAAGCCTGGAGAAATAACCAACCCGGTAAGAATAGAGGATGGGTTTTTAATTCACAGAGTATTAAATAAAGAGACCTTATTTTCTATATGCAGAAGATATACGGTAGATATAAATGATGTTCTAGAGCTAAATCATGAGGCTAACTTGGGAATAAAAAAAGGAAACGAATTAAAAATCCCACTTAATGACGTGAACTCTTTTGTAACCGTAGCTCCGCCTGTTAATTTTAGTATCCCTAAATGGAAAACACACAAAGTTCTAATTGGAGAAACGCTTTATGGGGTGAGTAAAAAGTATACTGTAAAGATTAAGGACATTTTACATATAAATAATGGGCTGCCAGAAGGATTGAAAGCTGGGCAAGTAATTAATATACCTATTTCACTTGATGAAGAGAAGAGTGAATATGAAAGCTCTGTTAATGAAGTGATTAATTCGTGGAAACCAGAAATGAAAGGAGATAATCCTTTTAGAGCTGAGTATAATGTGGCTTTAGCGTTACCGTTTTACTCCAGTAGCATAGGTAAAGATGACCTTTCCAATAAAGAAATGAGGATTAAGGATTTGGCGCTTAGCTTTTACAGGGGAAGTTTCTTAGCCGCACAGAAGCTGAAAGAAGATGGGCTTTCTATGAACTTACATGTTCTTGATGTTACTGATGATACAGAAGAACTTAAGCTCTCGGCCAGCGATGAAAAGCTTCAACAGATGGATTTGTTTATAGGACCATTCCAAAAAGAACCTTTAGCTAAGGTGATCGAGATAGCTTCGCGGAATGATGTTCATGTAGTTTGTCCTACCCCACAAAGCGGAAAGATACTATTAAGTAATTCTAATGTGAGTAAGGTGACTCCCGCTGGAAGTACGATGATGGGAGAAGCAGGGAAGTACATAGCTCATCTTAATACTAACCCAAACGTAATACTAGTTACTACTAAATGGGTGAAGGATAAAAGAAACATTCAGGTATTTAAAAGAGAGTATTATTCGATTCTAGCTGACAGCATAGAGATGGAAAAGAGGAAACTGATTGAGATAGAGGTGGATATGCTTACTGTGGCTAGTTTAAAAGCTGCTATGTCTGACTCTAGGGAGAATATATTGGTGATGCCTTCGGAGGAGAAAATCTCTTTAGGGACATTGGTAAATGTCCTTCCATTTATAAGCGAAGAACAGAATTTAACTATCTACTTAACAGATAAATGGATTGATAATGATTATGTGGATGCTTCAGTTAGAAATAAGTTTAATGTGCATATCCCTTCGTCATTCACGAATAATTATAATTCTGAAGAAATGATAAAGTTTCAGAAGTTATATAATTCTGAATACCATGAGATGATAGATGAATATAGCGTTCTTGGCCATGATATAATGCTTTACTATGGGAGAGGCTTAATTGATTATGGTTTGGACTTCCCCTTTTACTTCGGTGAGATGAATACTGATGACTTAGTTGATTTAGTATTCAATTTTCAGGCTGTTGGTCCAGATTCCGGATTTGAGAATCATGGCATTCACGTGTTGTATTTTGAGGATTTTGAGATTAAAGAGAAAAAGTGATCATTTACCCTAAAGTACTTACGGAGCAAGAAGACATTATTTACTCTTTCAGTGATGGCTTTAGAGATCAATTTTGAGGACCTAAAAATAAAAAGTTCTTAAAGGCTAATTTTCATAAAATACTCCTCGAAAATAGCAGAAAATCAATGGAGATACAAAAAGAAGTTATACTGAGTGTCTTTAACATCTGGAGAGGAGAATGTGAATAAATAGATGATTTAAGTATAGTAGGGCTTAAGGTATAAAGTTATTTGAATGACCAAGCCGGT
>CESU01026607.1_pt1 | contig 17599 bp, 12 predicted proteins | sample 531141 | NCBI WGS metagenome assembly CESU01 (sample SAMEA2621401, study PRJEB7988) | marine metagenome | isolation source: saline water (ENVO:00002010), including
ACATAAAACTGATACAACAATTTCATCTGCTAAGATGTTACCGAATAAACGGAAACTAAGTGAAAGAGGCTTTGTAAAATCCTCTAATATATTAATTGGTAGAAAAATTGGAGTCGGAGAGATGTATCGAGCAAAGAACCCTAATCCTTTTTTACTTAACCCAGCATAAAAATAACTGATTGAAGTTAATAATGATAATGCTACAGTAGTATTAATATCATTTGTAGGGGCCGCTAATTCACCTTCTGGGAGTTCAATTAATTTCCACGGTACGAGTGCACCATACCAATTCGCGACAAAAATGAATAAGAAAAGAGTTCCAATATATGGAATCCATGGTCTATATTCATATTCACCAATCTGGTCTTTAGCAATTCCTGCTACGTATTCAAAGACAGATTCAACAAAATTTTGTAATCCTTTTGGGATTTGTTCAAGTTTTAGAGTACCCGCAATAGCAATGGCTAGTATAGTAGCTATTACTAGCCATGTTACTAGCAATACTTGCCCGTGCACTGTAAAACCAGCGAACGACCAATATAAATGAGTACCTACTTCGACAGCAGCTAACGAGAAAAACATAAATATATATAACTCGACTTGAGTGGTGCAAATTTTTTCTTATTGCTTACTATTAATTATACCTAGAGCCTATTGAATAGTCCAAATAAAAAACTATATAAAAATTTATTTAGTATAGTTTTTTATTCTTATCTATTTGATATTTGATTCTAGAAAATCAATACGTAATGATTTCAAGTATTTAAGCACCATTTTTTCCCATTGTAATTCCGTCCGCAATTTTCGATAAAACTAATTTAATAGATTTCACTGCATCATCGTTCGCTGGGATTGGTATATCTACAAGATTCGGGTCACAATTTGTATCCAGAATCGCAATAATTGGAATTCCTAATTTTCGACACTCAAGCACAGCAGTATTTTCACGTTTTGGGTCGATGATAACAACAATATCTGGTATTTGTGTCATTTCTTTTAGACCTTCTAGGTTTTGACGTAATTTTTCGTGTTCACGCCTCAATAAAGCTGCTTCTTTTTTTGGTAACAAGTCGAGCTCACCACTCTCCTCTTTTGCGTCGAGTTCCTTAAGGTATGCTACACGTGTTTGGACAGTTGTCCAATTTGTAAGCATTCCTCCTAACCATCTATTATTTACGTAAAAAGCACCACATTTTTTTGCCTCTTCAGCAATGATATTTGCTGCTTGACGTTTTGTCCCAACAAATAAAAAGGTTTTATTATCGCGGGCATTTTTTTGCACGTATTTGTGTGCATATGTCAACAGGCGTGATGTTTGTATCAAATCAATGACATGTATTCCATTTTGTTCGGCATAGATATATGGGAACATTTTGGGGTTCCATCTACTTGCCTGGTGTCCAAAATGTACTCCGGCATCTAATAATTCGCTTAATGTTACTGCTGTCATATGTCTTTTTATTACTAAATAACTACCTTGCTAGTGAACGATTAATTTTACTCACGAACTTTGCTCAAACGTCTAGATTTTTCGTGAATAAAATTCAATAACGAAAAGTTCATTTAACTTTAACGCCACCCATTCTCGATCGATTATACCTAATATAGTCGCGCTTAAATTTTTCTTATCAAATTCTAAGTGTTGTGGGATATTAGAGAGGGCAGGTGATTCTAAATATTTATTAACTAGTCGCTTTGAAGTTGCATTATCTTTGATGGATAATTTATCACCCGGTTGGCATTGATAACTCGGTATCGATACAGGAAGTTGATTTACTGTAATGTGCCCGTGGCTGACAAGTTGTCGCGCAGCAGCAATTGTTGGAGCTAACCCAAGTCGAAAAACAAGATTATCTAATCTCATTTCTAACAGTTGTAAAAGAATAGTACCTGTTGTCCCTTTGATTTTTTTAGCTTGTTTAATATAATTCATTAATTGCTTTTCGCTTAGACCGTAGTTAAAACGAATTTTTTGTTTCTCTTCTAATCGAATTGCGTATTGTGTAAGTTTCTTTTGGTTCGCACCATGCTGTCCCGGCCTCGTATTTGAATTTCCTTTTTTACTTGTAAGTCCAGGTAAATCCCCTAATCTTCGTGTCACTCGAAGTTTTGCTCCAGTATAACGAGCCATATTAATTCCTACTTTTATTAAAGTTAATTTAAATATATTTAAAACTGTTATTAATCTACTATAATAATTCTAAAAATCCAACATATTCTTTTGTTTTTCTAAGAGCTGATTAAATCGTGAACGTAAAACTGTATCTTTTATATTTGCAATTTGTGTTTGAATAATAGTGTTTGGTTTATTTACTTGTAACTCTAAGTCCTTATAATATTTAAATCCAGTTCCAGCAGGAATTAAACGTCCAATAATGACATTCTCTTTTAGTCCGTGTAACCAATCCTTTTTTCCTTCAATTGCCGCTTCCGTTAATACACGCGTTGTTTCCTGGAAACTAGCAGCTGAAATAAAACTATCACTGTTTAATGACGCTTTTGTTATACCCAATAGCAAAGGGGTATAGAACGGTGCTTGTTCATCAACAGCTAAGCTGGACTTGGTTATTATTTCGACTTGGTAAAGATTTAGTAGCTCGCCTGGCAATAGAATTGTGTCCCCACTATCTTCAATTCGAACTTTTGATGTCATTTGCTTAATAATGATTTCGATATGTTTATCGGCGATTTGAACACCTTGTGATAAATATGTTCGTTGTACTTCATTAACTAAGAAAAGTTGTAATTCTCGAAAACTTTGTCGGCAGGCTTCATTAATAGGCAATTTTTCGAAATAATAATAATAATTGAAAAGAGTCTCAAGTCTTTCATGTGGGCTTATTGGACCATCTGTTAATGGTTCAATAAGCTTTACATAGCTCCCATTTGAAAAACGGATTTTATCCCGCTGGGTAAAATTAATAGCTGTAATATACCCTTTGTCATTAGTTACTTCAATTTTAGAATTTCGAACATTGGCGTATCCTTCATGAGGAGCTAGAATGCATGGATTTTTAATTTTACGCGCTTCAAGAATTTCTTCCACCTTTGGTAATCCTTGAACAATATCAACAGTTTTCAATTTTTCGTAAATTAATGTAGCTAATTTGTCTAAACGTTGCACTAATGATCCAGATTCAACTTCTAATATTGCTCCTTGCGAAATTAAATACGGTCGCCCTAGTCGGATATAAACATTCGTTTTATCAATATTATAGATTTGGCCTGAGTACTCTGATTTAGTATCGTTTGAAAGCTGGGTTCCAGTTCGAATTAATTCTCCAACCTTAACTTTTAGTTCACTTGGTTTTGAAAAATGGGGAACAGATCGAATATCTTTATCTTGTAAGATCAGAATTTCATTTACATTTGCACTATTATTTTTAATTGCACCTAGTGTTCCTTTAATTGGAAAAAATATTTCTAGTTGTGCCAAAGTACTTGAACTGGTCACGTATTGATTTTCATTGACTAAAAATCTGGTTGCTATTTTAATATTGTGTATATTACTATAGTTCGTTATTAAGTCATCGATTTTTAATATTTCGTATTGTGAGACTTGTAAGTGGTAAATATCTTTATTCTTTTGTAAAATTTCGAATCTTGAGTGTAGTTTTGATGGGTTATTTCGTATGTCTAGGGTAAGAAATGTATTCAAGAGTTCGACTGGTCCGCTCGACTTAATATGCTCCCAATTTTTTAAGAAAATCTTTTTAACCGTTTTTATTTTAAAATTTTGTTCTTGGGCGTGTGGAAAGAAACTTTGATTTAAGAAAAATTCTTTTTCTCGTGCAACCTTATACTCTTGGACAGGTCTTACCAATATATATTCAATCTTATTAACTTCAACAAACTCTATATAAATTAATCTTTGGGCGATAATAGAATTTATTATGTGTTTGCCGGGCTCCACAAACCCACTAATACGTTCTATTGAATTATATGCTACCGGATTAATTTTGAATAACTCACCTGGTTTAATGCTTATCTCCTTTCCGGCAATATTTACTTGTAATATTCCGCTACTTTTTGTAAAAGTTTTAGGTACTATTTCCGTCCCTCGTGTAATAAAAGTATTATTTTTATTTTTTAATTTTTCAAGAATAGTTGAGCTCTCAATTCTATACGTTTCTTCTGGTATCCAATACAGAGTCCCTGAAAAAAGTTTGCCCGGTCCTTTTCGTTTTTTTGTAGCAAACTTTTTTTCGAGATTATATGTAACAATACCACCTGTTTCTGTTTTGTATGAATTATTAGCCAGTGTAGCAATTGTTTCACCATGTTGTATTGTATTGTTATGTTGGACCTCTATTTGAAACTTTTTACCATTGTCAAATTCTAATATATTTTTTACTCCCGCGGTGTTAGTATTATTTAGTAAAATATTTGCGTTTTGTAAAACTAATGAGAAATTTAGAATTCTAATCTCGTTCGTTGTTGAGGTTTTGTCAAACTTTACAATACCAGAATAATTATTTAGTATTTGTTTTTTTGCAATGATAGAACCACTCGTGTTTATCTGTCCTAATTTTGCAACTAATTCTGAAGAACGAGGTAAAGAGTAACGTTTGCCGTGTAACACCCAAACCAAACCAGGATTTCTATTTTTTTTCACCGAATTTCCTTGCTTATCAATTATTGTTTCAATCTCGATATTTTGAAAGAATATCTCACCTGAAATATTTGTATAAACAGTTTTACTGTCTTCTTCTAAAACAAGATTTGCATCCTTCTTTATTTCTGCAATAATTTGATTTGTGTAGACTTTCTGCCCTGTGTTTGATAATAAGGTTGCCCCCTCAGGAATTTTAATTTTGCTACAGGCCCCCTTTAAGTTTTTGATATATAGTGTTACATTTTCTTTTATTAAAAAGCTTCTTGTGCCATGCAGTGTTCGAACTAGATTAGCAGCTTCAGCTGTTTTATATGATAGCGTACCTTGAAAAGGGGCTCGTATTTGCTGTGTTAAATCGCCAGAGAATACCCCTCCTGTATGGAACGTTCGCATTGTTAATTGAGTTCCAGGTTCACCAATTGATTGGGCGGCTATTATCCCTATTGCTTCTCCTAAATCAACCAATTTAGAATAAGCTAAATGCCACCCATAACAATTTCGACAAATGGAACGAACTGAATTACACGTTAGTGGTGATCTAACCTTCAGTTGTTCGATATCTAACTCATGCAAATCATCTAATAAATTTGATGTTAGTTGAGTATTGACAGGTAAGACTACATTATTATTTTGTGTTAATGGTTGGGCTAATAGTCGTCCAACCATACGATCTTTAACTGATAAATTTGGGCTCGTCTCATTAACTAATTCATGCTTTAGTAGCCCATCTTGAGTATAACAATCTTCTTCTCTAACAATAATATCTTGTGCTACATCTACTAAGCGTCGGGTTAAATAACCTGAATCTGCAGTTCTTAATGCTGTATCGACTAAACCTTTTCTAGCACCGTAAGACGAAATAATGTATTCTGTAACTGTTAATCCCTCACGAAAGTTACTTTTAATTGGAAGGTCAATAATTTGGCCCTGGGGATCTGCCATTAATCCTCGCATACCAACTAATTGTCTCACTTGTGATATGTTTCCTCTTGCACCAGAAAACGCCATAATATAGAGTGAATTAAAGGGATCACTTTCACGAAAATACGTCACAACTTCTTCTTTTAAAAAATTACTTGCATTATTCCAGATATCAATAACTTTTTGAAATCGCTCAATGTTAGTTATATTCCCAACTTCATAATTCTGCTCAGTTGCCTCTACTTCGTTGTTCGTTAGACCAATTAAAGATCGTTTTTTTCGCGGTATTCGTAAATCTTCTATACTTAGCGAAATTCCAGATTTTGTTGCATAGTGGAATGTTAAATTTTTGACCTTATCTGCAATAATAGATGATTTAACAACCCCATAATTGTGAAAAGTACAGTACATTAAATTCTTTAATTGGCGTTTGTTAATAATACCATTAGTAAAAAGAATTTTTACATTTTCTTCGTCGTTTGTTGTCATTTTCTGTATCGAAGGTTAATAGTATTCAATTAATGGAAAATTTCATTTAAAAGGATTCGTCCTGGTGTTGTTCGTATATATTTCGTGAATGAATCTTCTATCAAACTTTGTTTAATTTGGACATTATTTGAGATTTGGACTGTATAGTTTTCTGTATTAATCTCCTTAAAGTGTTGTTTTTGCTCGTCTTCAACTTTTCCATTAAAACGAACCCAAACGAAGGTATGGAGATCAATCTGTGCTTGTTGGTAGGCAAGTATTACATCTTTAAAATCGGAAAAATACGGTTCATTTTCTTTTTGTTGTGAAGGATTATTAGCAGTTAAATAATAACAACCTAGAACCATATCCTGGCTCGGTGTTAAAATTGGGTCACCTGTGGCAGGGGATAAGAAATTATTTGGTGCTAACATCAATAAACGTGCTTCTGTTTGTGCTTCTAAACAAAGCGGAATATGTACTGCCATTTGATCCCCATCAAAATCAGCATTGAAAGCTGGACAAACAAGCGGGTGTAATTTAATTGCCCGACCCTCAACTAAAATTGGTTCAAATGCTTGAATACCTAAACGGTGTAATGTCGGGGCACGATTTAAAAAAATTGGATGACCTTCCATTACTTGGCCAAGAATTTCCCATGCTAATGCTTCATTATTTTGTATAATATTCTTTGCTGCTTTAATATTATTGACAAGCCCATCATAAATTAAACGGTGAATGACAAATGGTTGAAATAATTCAATTGCCATCTCCCGCGGTAATCCACATTGGTTTAATTTTAATTCTGGCCCAACAATAATGACTGAACGACCTGAATAGTCGACTCGTTTTCCAAGTAAGTTTTGTCGAAAACGTCCCTGTTTACCTTCAATAATATCTGAAAGTGATTTTAAGGGTCGGTTATTTAAACCGACAACAGCTTTACCACGACGACCATTGTCAATTAATGCATCTATTGCTTCTTGCAGCATTCGTTTTTCATTTCGAATAATTAGCTCGGGTGCCATTATTTCTTGTAAACGCGTTAGACGGTTATTTCGATTTATAACGCGTCGATATAAGTCATTTAAGTCTGAAGTAGCAAACCGTCCCCCATCTAATTGAACCATGGGACGTAAATCAGGGGGTAGGACTGGGATAATATCTAAAACCATCCAGGCTGGGTTACAACCAGATGCAATGAATTGGTCAATGATGCGGAGTTTTTTAATTAATTTGTCACGTTCAGGACGTTTTACAAATGGTAATGAAGCACGTATATCTATTGATTCTTGCTCAAGATCAAGTTGTTCTAAAAGTCTTTTTATTGCTTCGGCACCCATTAATATTTTAGCGCCTGTAGATTCTGTGCTGTCATAGTCTAGTGCAATCCAATCGTTTTCTGTTAGAAGTTGCTTATAAGCTAAACCCGTGGAGTAACCAAAATCAGAAGGAGGTGAACTGGACAGATTATTCGGATCAATAACAACGTAGGCATTAAAGTAAATAATTTGTTCAATTTCTTTAAGTGAAAGACCAAGTAATAGAGCAATTTTACTTGGTCGGGCTTTAACATACCAAACGTGAGTTACGGGTGAAGCTAATTTTATAAACCCCATGCGATGACGTCTAACTTTGGATTCAATTACTTCAACTCCGCAACGTTCACATACAATCCCTCGGTGTCTAACCCGTTTGTATTTGCCACAATGACATTCCCAATCGTTTACTGGGCCAAAAATACGTTCGCAAAATAAACCATTCATTTCAGGTTTAAGTGTTCTATAGTTTATGGTTTCCGGTTTAGTAACTTCACCAACGCACTGCCCGTTTGGTAATATTCGTTGTCCCCATGATTGGATTCGGTTAGGTGAAGCAAGGTTAATTTTTACATAATCAAAAGATCGTTCCATGATTTAAATGTTTTAATTATTCAATAATTTTTTCCTAACTTACGCTTAGCCTCTTTGTGTTTCTCCCTGAGAAACTATCTTATTTGTTTTAAGTAAATAATCTTTATTAATATCATCAAAATCATCCATTAAATTAACTTCAGTATCACATAATTCACCACCTTGATCAGATACAGTATAAGCAGCAATATCTAAGCATAAGGCTTGCAGTTCGCGCATTAGTACTTTGAACGATTCTGGTGTGCCGGGTCGAGGAATCGGCTGTCCTTTAACAATCGCATTTAATGTTTCATTACGACCTTGCATATCATCGGATTTAATTGTAAGAAGTTCCTGTAGTGTGTAAGCTGCACCAAATGCTTCAAGAGCCCACACTTCCATTTCACCAAGTCTCTGACCACCTTGTTGTGCACGACCACCTAACGGTTGCTGTGTAACTAAAGAATATGGACCTGTAGAGCGTGCATGAATTTTATCGTCTACTAGGTGAACTAACTTAAGTATGTAAGATTTGCCGACGGTAATTGGATTTTCAAATGCTTGACCTGTTCTTCCATCAGTAAGAACCATTTTTCCTGGGTAATTTTTCGCGAAGAGCCACTTTTTCGATTCAGCAGATTCGATAAGTTTTTTACTAATCAAAGCACGAGATGCTTCAACGCCATGCATCTCATCGAATGGAATAACCTTAAAACGTGTATTAAAATTTTCAGCAGCTAAACCAAGTAAACACTCATAAATTTGACCGACATTCATTCTAGAGGGTACACCCAGTGGATTTAAGATCATATCAATTGGCGTACCATCAGGAAGGTATGGCATATCTTGACGTGGTAAAATTTTTGAAATAATTCCTTTATTCCCATGGCGTCCAGCCATTTTATCTCCTATCTGGATTTTTCGTGTTTGGGCAAGATAAACTTTAATTATTTCTTGTGTTCCCGACGGTAATTCGTCTTTATTACTGCGTGAAAATATTTTTATATCAATAACACGACCACTTGTACCGTGATGTAATTTTAAAGATGTATTCCTAACATTTCTTGATTTTTCACCAAAAATGGCTCTCAGTAACTTACTTTCAGGAGGATAATCTGATTCCCCTTTCGGGGTTAATTTCCCAACGAGAATATCACCAGATTCAACCCATGCTCCTAAGCTTACGATGCCATTCTCATCTAAATTTCGAATAGAGTACTCACTCGCATTTAATAAGTCTTTGGTTACTTCCTCTAAACCAAGTTTTGTTTGACGAACGTCGATTTCAAATTTTTCAATATGAAGTGATGTGTATAAATCATCGTAGATGAGACGTTCGTTAATAATAAATGCATCTTCATAATTGTAACCTTCCCATGGAGTATAAGCAATTAAAATGTTTTGGCCAACAGCTAGTTCACCTCCTTCTGTAGATGCACCATCTGCAATAACTTGACCCATAAAGATTTTTTCATGTACCCAAACTAGAGGCTTTTGATTAATACAAGTTTCTTGGTTGGACCGACGATATTTTGTTAATAAATATGATAAGTTTGTTCCATTTTTATCTTTGACAACTATGGCGTCACCTATAATATTAGTTACTTTTCCACAATTAAGACTTAATATTGTCATACCAGAATCTCGCGCAGTCTGTCCTTCTAATCCAGTACCAACAAGCGGTGCTTCAGAGTATAAAAGAGGCACAGATTGCCTCTGCATATTTGATCCCATTAATGCTCGGTTGGCATCATCATGTTCAAGAAAAGGGATTAGTGCAGCGGCTAAGGAAACTACTTGTATTGGTGATACAGCAACATAATCAATATCTTGCGGTGACACACTTATTAGTTCTTGGTTATGTCGTACCGGAACTTTCGAATCGTGAATATAACCATATTCATTTGTTAAAAGATCACCAGCAGCTAAACGAAATTTATCTTCATTTGTAGCATCCAGGTAGATTGGAAATAATTCCTTTAAAACTTTTCCACTCGCTACTTTATAAAAGGGCGTCTCAATAAACCCGTACGAATTAACACGGCTATATGTCGATAAGGAACCAATTAGACCAGCATTTGGTCCCTCAGGTGTTTCTACTGGACAAATTCGACCGTATTGGCTTGGATGAATATCGCGAATGGCAAATCCTGCTCGATCTCTTGTTATGCCACCAGGACCTAAAACTGAAATACGGCGTTTATGGGTTAGTTCGGCTAGGGGATTTGTTTGGTCCATGAATTGTGATAATGGGCTTGAACCAAAAAATTCACGTATTGAAGCTATTAATGGTTTTGGATTAATTAGTATGTTAATACTAAGCGAATGTTGTTCGCAAATTGCCATCCGTTCACGAATTGTTCGTTCTAATCTATTAAGACCAATTCTTATTTGATTCTGAAGTAGTTCGCCAACAGAACGAATTCGTCGATTCCCAAGATGATCAATGTCATCTTCAGATGTAGAAGAAATTCTAAAATTGATTAATGTATTAATAATTTGGAGAATATCGCGTGAAGTTAAAATGCGTATTTTTTCATCGATATCAAGCTCTAGAGTTTGATTTAATTTGTAACGACCAACATAACCGAGATCATAACGTTTAGGGTCAAAAAATTTAGAGTAGAGTAGTTGTTGACTTCGTTTTACGGTAGCAGGTTCATCGGGACGTAATTTATTATGAACTTCTAGTAAGGCTTCATCAACGGTAATAGACTCATCCATAGAAGCATTTTGAAAATAATCCGGGTGATCTAAATTGGTAAAAATAGTTGTATTGTCTAGTCCAAGCGCTCTTAAAAATGAGTAAGCTGATAAATCACGTGCTTTGTCAATTTTGACTTGAACAAAATTTTCACGCCCAACTTCAAATTTAATCCAAGTTCCCCGATTTGAAATTAAACTAGCAATATAGTTTCGAGAACCTTGTCGATCAATTTCACTTTTAAAATAAATACCAGGACTACGAACAATTTGATTAATTATTACCCGCTCAATACCATTAACCAAAAAAGTACCCTCGTTTGTCATTAATGGTATATCCCCTAAAAAAACTTCAGCTTTACTAGTTTCTACGCGTTTTTTTAAATGGGCTACTATATAAATAGGTACACTATAAGTTGCATCCCGGCGTTTTGCTTCTTCAAGTGTATATTTTGGCCTTTTAATTTTGTAAAATTTTGTGGATAAATTTAACTCAAGTTCGCCCAGATAATCTCGTATTAAAGAAAAGTCTTCGAATTCTTGAACTAAACCTTTTTCAAGGAACCAACAGAAACTTATACGTTGAATTTCTAATAAGTTTGGTAATAAATATTTGTAAACATTTTCTTTTATACTCAACATCTTAAATATTTATAATTTATTAAAATTTGAATCATCAGATTTTTTTCTAACTTTCTACAGTTTGAAACATGTATCCTTTTCCACGTATAGTTAATATTAAATTCGGTGTACCCAAATCCTGTTCAAGTTTTGAACGTAAACGATGTATATAAACGTCAACAACTCGAGTATCAATATAACGATATGAAGTATATCCCCATATACAGTCAAGAATGGCCGTGCGTGTCAAATTTTTACCAGCTTTATTCATTAGTAACCTTAATAAATTAAATTCAATTAGTGTAAGATTAATTAATTTGTTACCTTTAAAAACATGTTTTTTAATTGTATCTAGTTTTAAATCTCCAATTTGAAGAACAAGAGGATTAGAATTATTTCTTCCGTATGATCGAATTAACAAGGAACGTATACAAGCTGCAAGTTCATCTGGTGCGAAAGGTTTAGTTAGGTAATCATCAGCACCTAAATCAAGACCCCGAATACGGTCAGTTATGGTGGCTAAGGCGGTTAATAATATTATTGGTACTCGGGAAAAATTTCGTATTATTCTACAAACTTTATAGCCATCTATTTGTGATAACATTATATCAAGAATGATAAGATCTGGTTTTTCTTTTTTTAAGATAGATAAGACTTCTTGACCATTTGCTGTAAGAATAACGTTATATCCTAAATACGATAATCGTATTTTAAGAAATTGGCGGATATTAATATCATTATCTGCTACTAAAACTGTTTTCAGATTCATCATAAGGTAACTAAATTGTGTAAAAATTAGTACTTTATGATACTATTTTATCATATATTAAGGCGAGCGTAGCCAAGTGGTTAAGGCACTGGGTTGTGGTTCCAGCATTCGCGGGTTCGATTCCCGTCGTTCGCCCATTTTTTGTATTTTAAGAGATGGATTTAGTAGTTAAGTAGGAAGGCTAATATATTTTAAATCTTTAAGGTATTGCGTATAAAAGATTTTACCTTTTTAGACCTTATTAGTTTTAATAGAATCATTAGTAACGGTAACAACAATACCTTGAAAAAAATGAGACATAGAAATCTAATAATTCTTATTAAGACGAATAGATGAAATATTCGTGTAAAGAAAATTAGAATAAACATAACCACTTTAATTTGTTTCAAGGTAAACGTTTAAGTACTGGGCTAATTTAACTGCTTCTTGCTCGATTTTGGTCAGACTAGTTGGTCGATCGACACCAGTTAAAGGGATCTCTCTACTATCTTTTAGACAAAGAAATAATTGGCGTTTAGGGTTTAAACCTTCTTCAATCTTCATTTTGATAGACTTAATTTCACTAAAAATAAATTTCAATTTAAGTTCACGATTCTTTCCTGGAAATCCCTGGCGATATAGAATAATTTCATTTACTGCTTGATTATATTCGTTATACCCAAAACCAATATCCCACCAAATAGTTAACCAAAGGAAAATCCCTAAAATAGAGCCTACTGTGCCATAAAATAGAAGTACTATGCCTTGTGGTAGAAAAGTTATATTACTTGAATCAGAAAATATCAATAAATTGACATTAAAGTAACTTGATAACCCGGTTAAAAAGAAACCAATACCCCCTAAACTAACAATTATTGCCCAAGAAACATTGCTTAGTCTCCTTGATCCGACTATATACGATCTAAAAGTAGATTCATCTATCATAGTTTTAATATAATTTATTTTACAACATCCATAAGAGTAAATATTTTATTAGATGAACAAAAATGCTCAGTCTATTTTTAAACTTCTACAGATATTATTAAGATACCTGTAGAAAATATAATAGCTTAGGCCTAGATTAATCTGATTGTTTTGAAACCGAAATAAAGCCCAGCGGCTAAACTGAACATTAATACTAACAATAAAACATAACCAATAAGGGTACTCATAAGAATTACTTTGGTAATTAATAATAAAATTTAAGATCTTTACTAGAATATTACCATAATTTAACTGATATTAATATTTTGTTTTAATTAGGTTTTTAAACCTTCTATAATTCCCCTCCAAAAGATACCAACAAATTTGCCAATAGTTGTACCTAACGCAAATCGAATACTATCTCCTAGTAAATATAATATTTCATCTACTCGACTTGATAAAAAGTCATAAATTTCAATTATTGTTACAGTTACTAATGAACGTGTTTCTAAATTAAATAGTTTTTCTGACCGGTTGGCATAAATTGTTCTGTAATAAATACCCTTTGATCGAATAACCCAAATACCGTACTGCCAATTATATAGATTTTTGGGGTAATTAACGTAACATTTCAATCTGGTCTGCCAAGCTAGACTATTACGGAACCTATCAAAATTACGAGACGATAAGAAATTTGATCTATATAAAATTTGTCTAACAGAATTAATTATTGAAAATTCGCTTATTATAATTTGCATTACACAGTTACTAATTTCAATGATTAAGTTGTCAAATAAAACTTCCAAAAATTTATCAGAAGCTAAGGTGTAAATAGGATCAAAAGTATTCTGAAAGATTTTTGTATTTGAGTTCAATAATTCCAAAAACGGGACTTTTAATATGATGTTCGAATTTTCCACTAAAAATTGAGAGTAAACAGAACGTGAGACAATTGTTGGACGAATGATTACTCTTGAACCATAGCAATTAGTTAAAAAATCTTCTGTAGAAATCTTAATTAACTTTAGTAGTATAGCTCTATCATCAAAAAATTTTAAATCTCGTTTTATTAAGTCGAAAAATGTAGTTTCAATATTTAAGACTATAATTCTTAACAGGTCACGTTTTATATCATCACGAAGAATATCTGTACTGAGTAAAAAATTACCCTTATTTTTTAAACTGGTAAGTAACTTAGACTGTAAACGAATAAACAATTTATCTACTTTTTTTCTTTTAGTCAAAGAAAAAGACAAAATAGGAGTCGACATTTTAGATATTTTTTAAGGAACGTTAATATAAAACAAACTAAAGTCGTCACTAGTATAGAAACGACTTTAGTTTAACTGATTAAACTGTTGCTATAATGATAACGTATCAGGAGCAAATCGTTGTAGCTCGATTAACATTCCTGCCGTTATACTCATCCAAGCCGTTAATAATACAGGTGCAGTTGAGAGGTATTTAAGTAAATTTTTATCCATAATTAATTAAATTATTACAAATTTAAACTATAAAAGATGACTAGCGAGGTGATACTGTTACTTCATCTCCAGCTACAAGAAGTTCACCCGTAACTAATTCATTCCATGCTGACAATGGCCATAAAAACCCTGATGCCATCATACCAAGTGCAACTGGAACATCAATGATAATTTCACTTTCGTTTGGTTTATCAGTTTTCTTTGCGTATTGAAGATAACTTCTCCCTGCCCAACCAATCCAACCAGCGGTGTATAAAAAGCCAATGCCTGGGAGTATAAATTCACCTGAATGACTTGGACGTCCGTCAGCAATTAAATGAGGTAAACCGTCAGAACCACACAGTAATCCCTGTTTACCATATTTATCAAAACGAGCATCTGTCTTAGCAATTTGTTCCTGCAGTGCTAAATATGCCGGTGTATCTACTTCATAATTACTTAATCGTGCAGAAAGTTTTTTTACGCTTGCTACTTGACGCTTTTTAAATACGGCAGAATCCTTACAAGGAACAAGACCACTAACGTCAGCTGATGCGGCAAATGGGGTAATAAAAAATAGACTAAGCGTTAAGACACTAAGAAACCAACGTTTCATAAGAGATTAATTGTTAAAAATTTTAATACGTTATTAACAAACTTTTTTAAACAATGAACAGTATTATACATTTAAAAATTAAAATTCGATCAGACTATTAGAAAAGTCTCTTAATTATTCATAAGTTATAAAATTTTAAGGCGACTTGTTTTTGAATTTTCGAAAAAACAAGTTTCTTAGGTATTAAAAATTGAAAATTTTACAACAGTCTATTACAATTCATTACAATTAAATAGGATCATATATTTAGCTAGTTTTTTGATTTTTGTACTAAACGCTTTAGCTCTTCCTGAAAATATAAAACAGCACGATTGGACTTTCCACCCACGACTAGATTAGTTAAAACCTCAACTTGCCAAATTTGTGAATACGAAATAAAACTTATATAAACACTGACCATTAACAGAAAAAAAGAAAAATAAACTAGAGGTATTCCAGAATCTGTCTTAATTTGAAGACCAGTTGTTGTTATAAATTCAGAAAAAGTAACAGATGTCTGAGAATTTATTCTAATAGGCTGACCAATAACAGATTCTTGAACTAGTTCTCCTTCATTATTATACAAAAAGAAATTCCCGAATAAATCATTAATCAGAATAATGTAATTAGTTTTTATCCCAGTATCTAGAATTATAGGGATTGAGCCAATCCAGACTTTTCGACCATTCGTATTTATTTTTTTTACTGGTACTTGAATAGTTTGATCAGCATTAATTTTAATTTTTAAACCTAAGACGTCCCAATCCGTTTGATAGAGAGTAATACCATTATAAATAAACGGCTCATTAACAAATATTGTTTTCCGTCTTATTTCAAATCCACGATTATCAAGTAGTGATAAATCAGAATAGAATTGGTTCGTTTTAAATTCATTAGTATACGTAATCCAAAAATCATTAACCCGCCAAGAAAAAGATTGTGGAATGTAGCTAATGTTGCCCGATTTTAATAAATTTTGAACGTGAAAGATTTCACCGCGTGGAATTATTTGTTGTGCCGTGTAACCATTAAAAGCACTCCACGTAGAACCTATAATTAAGAATAAAATACTAAAGTGAACAAAAATTGGACCGACTCTACCTAATAAGCCCGAGTAAGCATAAGTTTTTTCATTTTGCCGAAACAGGTGATAATCTTTTTTATGTACTTTAAATGCTAAATTATTCGCCGAGGCATCTTGAATATTTACAGAATTTAATTGTTCAAATTGCTTCGGATTTTTTCGAAATTGCCAAAGTTTAAATTTTTTTAATAACGGTAGCTGGGTAGTAAAAGTACAGGAAATAAGAGATGATGCAAATACGAAAAGAATAAATGCAAACCAATAGGACGTATAAATCTTATCTAAACTTAGAAAATAAATAAGACGCCAATCTAAAAACCCAAAAATTGGTTGGCTTTCTGGATAGTTTGTCTGGTAAAAAATAGTGCTTTGATCTTGTTCAATAACTGTACCTATTGCAATTAAAAATCCAATAAGGAGTAACATACCTATTGCAAATTGGAGATTAGCAAGACGTCGTAGAATAAGGTTTGAAGAAAAATTTTTGATAATTATCATTTTTGAGCTGCCGAATCAATTTATATAACTAACAATTTAATCTTGTCAAAAGGACAACAATAGATTATACTTTATAATATACGATATTAATGCCGGGATAGCTCAGTTGGTAGAGCAGTGGATTGAAAATCCTCGTGTCTCCAGTTCAAATCTGGATCCTGGCAATAATTTGTAATTATAAAAAATTTTTATTAACTTCAACAAAATCCTATCGGAATGCTCTTAAAAATAAAATCGTTGAGAAGTTTAAAAAACTTATAATAATATTATAACATGGAAGAAAATTATTTAAAATATACCGATAATTCTTTTGAGCAGGATTTAAGTTTTACTGACGGGTTAGTAGAAGTTCGTACTTTCACTTCTTCGTCTGATGGCCCATCCCAGTTAGCAGTAGGGGAAGCTCTTAATAAATATATGATCGTCCTTTGGTCGATAGAAGCTTATCCTGAAGGTATATCGTACTTCTGTCGGGAAAAACAACTGCTATACGAGAAAAAAGAAATATCTCAGATAAAAAAATTTGTAGAAGAAACATTGTATTCTTTTGCAAAAGAAGAAGACACATATTTCTCGCCGGACATTTTTATTAAGACCCTGAGAAGATGTTCTGAGGTGGGGATGCCCGAGTCGGAATTTGCTGAAAGAGACCATACTGTACCACCTTTTAAGGTAAAAGTAGTTAAAAAAGAAGAAGTTGCGTTAAGATGAAAAAAAATAATTAACGGTCTGATTTCAGAAGTAAAGTTATCTATTACTAGTTTAGTTTTCGTTAAATTTAGATTAGGGTTTTATAAATATAATCAAGCGTCATAATAAATTTATTAATTACTGTAAAAAGCAAAGTATATAGTTAACTTTAACCTTACTAAAGCTATCGATTCCGAAAAATATAGAAGATTTGCAAAAAGTATTAAATAAACTTATGTATAATATAAATAAAAATTGATGGCGGGCAGGAGGCCTTAATGATAAATTATTAACTAAAGAATAATAAGTTCTATATTGCCTTTTATATTCAATTATAAAATATAGCAATCTGTAAAGTATAACTCTTAAACAAGGAG
>CESU01046515.1_pt1 | contig 17543 bp, 18 predicted proteins | sample 531141 | NCBI WGS metagenome assembly CESU01 (sample SAMEA2621401, study PRJEB7988) | marine metagenome | isolation source: saline water (ENVO:00002010), including
TGCATTCTTCCCAAGATAGTATTAGTTATTCTAGTTACTTGACCAGATCCATTACAGTTTGGACAAGTTTTGTAGGTAACTCCTTTTGCTTTGATTTTTCTTTTAACTTTAATTTTTTTCTCAACTCCAAGGACTATTTCTTTTAAATCTAAAGAAACTTTAATTCTTAAATTACTTCCTTTAGATCTTCTTTGTCCTCCACCGCCAAAACCACTAAAACCACCAAATCCACCACCACCAAAAATATCTCCAAATTGACTAAAAATATCATCCATATTCATTCCTCCTCCTCCAAATCCACCGCTACCATCAAAAGCAGAATGACCAAACTGATCATATTTAGATCTTTTTTCTTGATTTCCTAACACCTCATAAGCTTCAGCAGCTTTTTTAAACTTTTCTTCAGCTGCAGAATCTCCAGGGTTTTTATCAGGATGATATTTAATAGCGTTCTTCCTATAAGCTTTTTTAATTTCACTTTCAGAAGCAGATTTGCTAATTCCTAAAATTTCATAATAGTCTTCCTTCATGTTTTTTTATTTTCCTACTACAACTTTTGGATATCTTATTATTTTCTCTCCAAGTTTATATCCAAACTCAATGATATCAATCACTTTACCTTTCATCTTTTTTTCTTGGGCTGGGATTTGAGTAATTGCTTCATGAATTTCAGCATCAAATTCATCTCCTTTTTTTACCTCAATAATTATTAATCCTTGTGACTTTAATATTTCAGAGGTTTTATTTTTGATTAAGGAAAAACCTTCAACCAATCCTTTCTCTTTTGATTTACTAAATTCTAATGAAGCCCTGTCCATATCATCAATAACAGGTAATAGAGCGGTCATCAGTTCTTGAGAAGCGGTTTTATATAATTCTAATCTTTCCTTTGAAGTTCTTTTTTTATAATTTTCGAATTCAGCAAAAAGTCTTAAAAATTTATCTTTTTCCTCTTTAACTGAAATATTTAATTCTTCTATTTGAGACTTCAAAGTAGGTTTCTTAACTGTTTTTGATTTACTCATAAAAATCTTTTAAAAATAATAGTCAAAAGTACTGCCATTTTTGAAATTTTGTCAAAATGTCATCAAATTATTTTAGTAAATTTTCTAATGCTAGCTTTAAATCAGTATACTTAAATTTATATCCTTCAGAAACCAATTTTTTTGAGCATACCCTTTGATTAAATATCAGTAATTCTGACATCTTTCCTGAAAAAAATAGTACAATTTTTTTAGGGATACTAGGAAGTATTATTTTAGTTTCTAATGTATCTGCTATTTGAGTTACAAAGGTTTTACTTGTAATTGGTTTTGGGGCGACGAGATTATAAATTCCCTCTTTATTTTTATCAACTAAATACATAATAGATTGTGCAATATCATCTATATGAATCCAAGAGTAATAATTATTGCCTTTTCCAAACCAAACTCCTAAGAAAAATTTAACAGATAAAGCTATAGGTTTTAACAACCCTCCTTCACTTGATAGTACTAATCCAATTCTAAGTTTCAATAATTTTATATTTGTATTTTCAATGTTATTACAAGATTCTTCCCATCTATTTACAGTATTTCCTAAAAAGGAATCAGAAATATGTTTAGATTTTTCGTCAAACTCAATATCTATATTTGAAGGATATATTCCAATAGCTGATGCGCAAGCAAATTGTTTTACTTTATTATTCTTGTCTTTTAATATTAATTTTTCTAATAATTTAACAGAACTTAAACGACTATCTAATATAGATTTTTTAGCTTTTTTAGTCCATAACTGTGCAATGGGAGAACCCGCAAGATTTATAATAATATCAACATCTAAAAGACAGTTTTGATCAATAATATCTTGTTCTGGATTCCAATAAAAGAAATTCATGTATTTAGATTTATGAATTTTCTTTTTATTAGTGGTTAATACATTTAATTTATCTCCTCTATTTAAAATAATCTCTGTAATTTTTCTACCAATCAATCCACTTGCTCCAGTAACTAAAAATCTCATTTATAATTTTATTATTGATCAAAGTTAATTTGTAATTTTGCTAATAACAATCAAAAAGTATGAAAATTGAAAAAGTAAAAAAAACCAATATTTCAAATATTGATTTTGATAATTTAGATTTCGGTTCTGTTTTTACAGACCATATGTTTATCTGTTCATTTAAAAATGGGGAATGGATTAACCCTGAAATTAAACCTTATCAACCAATTTCAATCAGTCCCTCTGCAAGAGTCTTTCATTATGGACAAGCATGTTTTGAGGGAATGAAAGCATTTAAAGACCAAAAAAATAAAATTTGGTTATTTAGACCAAAAGATAATTATAATAGAATGGTTATATCGTCTAAAAGATTAGCTATGCCCGCAATACCAGAAAAAATATTTATGGAGGCTTTAAATAAACTAATTTATTTAGATAAAGATTGGATAAAGCCAGGAATTGGAAATTCACTTTACATAAGACCATTTATTTTTGCAGATCAAGCAAGTGTGAATGCTAACGAAGCAAACGAGTATAAATTTATGATAATTTGTGCTCCAGCTGACACCTATTACACTGGAGAAGTTAGAGTTAAAATTGAAAAGTCTTTCAGCAGAGCTTCCAAAGGTGGAGTTGGATATGCTAAAGCAGCAGGAAATTATGCTGCACAATTTTATCCAACAATTTTAGCAAGAAAAGAGGGTTTTCAACAGATAATTTGGACAGATTCTTCAAATCACAAGTACATTGAAGAGGCAGGAACCATGAATTTATTTTTTAGAATTGGAGATACATTATTGACTGCACCTACAAGTGATAGTATTTTAGATGGAATAACAAGAAAAAGTTTAATTAAAATAGCCCAAAAAGAAGGTATAAAAATTGAGATTAGACCTATAGAAGTAGCTGAAATAATTGAAGCGCAAAAAAACGGACAACTCAAAGAAATTTTTGGCAGTGGAACAGCAGTAGTTGTAATGCCAATTATTGGGTTTGGATATGAAAATAAAAAATATGATTTGCCAAAAATTGAAAATTCATATTCTACTTTTTTTAAGAAAAAATTAAATGATATTCAGTATAATATTTCAGAAGATCCTTTTGGATGGAGAGTAGAAGCTTAACTCAGTATTTTTAAAATATTAGGTTTAAAATAATTTGGTCCTTTCATTACTTTTCCATCTTCCCTATAAATTGGTTCTCCGTCTTCACCAAGTTTACTCATATTACTTCTTTGTATTTCATCAAAAACCTCTTCAATTTTATTTTGCATACCATGTTCAATAATAGTTCCACATAAAATATAAAGCATATCACCTAAAGCATCTGCCACCTCAACTAAATCATTGTTATTTGCAGCTTCTAGATATTCTTGATTTTCTTCTGACATTAAATTAAATCTCAAATTAATGGTTTCTTCATCTAATTTAGCTATGGGACTTTGTTTATAATTTAATTTATAAACTTCATGGAATTTTTTAACGCAGTCTAATTGGTGTTTCATGTTATATTAAATATTATTTTTGAACTAAAATAGTTAAATATGTTTAGCAATGGTCAATTACTTTTTGGGCTTATCTTTTTTATTTCCTTTCTAATTATTATTAGTTACAGTTACAAAAAAGATTTAAAAAAACTAGACGGTTCTTACACAGGAATTAAATGGGTAATCATTGGTTTCATTTGTTTTGTAACTGTTCTGGTGGTATTAAAAAAACTAAGTGTCTCGTGAAACAATTTTTATTAGTCTTTATTGGTGGTGGATTAGGAAGCATGTTAAGATTTCTATTATCTCAAATACCTATATTAAATTTTTCAAAATTTCCAACACCAACACTTATATCTAATATTATTGGATGTTTCATTTTAGGCTTAGTTTTAGGTTATGCTATAAAAAACGATCATCTTAACTCTCCTCAAACTCTTCTTCTTGCTACAGGTTTTTGTGGTGGATTGACTACCTTTTCGACTTTTGCCTATGAAAATATTTCTATGATAAAAAGCGGAGACATAAACCAATTATTTTTCTACACATTTTTATCCCTTTTATTAGGTTTTATAGCAGTTTTCGTTGGTCTTCAATTATCAAAATAGCTTTTCAAAACTCATAAAAATTTATAAATCAATAATTTAAGAGTCTTTTTTTTTTATTGTAAAAAAAAATAAGTACAAATATTATCAATTTGATAAAAATAATCTAATTAAGTAATTTTTTTATGTGATTAATTTATCTATATAGTAAATTTGATGAGAATTATTTAACAAAATGCATAATTAATCAATTAAAATTTAAAAAAAGTATGAAAAAATTAAAATGCAAAATTTTACAATTCACATTTATTTCAATAACTGTAATTGCTACATTGAATACCAATACGATTCAATCACAAGATTTTGGAGCAGATATTGTAAGTTCATACGTATGGAGGGGAACCCAATTTGGTTCTGGTGCTCATATCCAACCATGGATGGAGTTTGGGTCTGAATCACTTACTGGAGGTGTTTGGGGAAGTTTTCCAACAACTGCTAGTGGTGGTGGAAATGAACTTGATCTTTGGATATCTTATGACTTTGGTCCTCTGGCATTAACTGTAACTAATTATTCATTTCCTACAAATGATGGTACTTATGGAGATGGAAACCCTGGACTTTTTGATAACGACTGGATGGAAATTTCTGGTTCGGTAGATCTTGGTTCTGTAGGATTAACAATAGGGTATTTTACTGATGCTAAAGCTTTATATGTTGAAGCTGCTTTTCCAATTGGAGCAGTTGATATTGGTGTTGGATTTGGAAGTGATAGTAAAGATCCCTTTTACGCAGCGGGTGCTAGTGGATTGATAAACTTATCCTTTGGGGGATCTAAGGATGTTAAAATTACTGATGATTATTCGTTACCAATATCTGGATCTTTTATTTATAACCCTGAAAGTGAAGCAGCATTTCTAGTATTTGGAATGAGCTTTTAATTAAAACTAAATAATTATAACTAATTTCATGAACAAAATTATTTTTCATGAAAAAAACAAAATTTATAAATCTGTGTTATATATTTTTTTTCATTCATCAGGTTTTCTATTTAAATGCTCAAGAAATTAGTCAAGGACCTTATGATCAACTAATTATTAGAGGAGTTACTCTAATAAATGGAAACGGCTCTCCCCCTATTGGTCCCGTAGATATTGAAGTAAAAAAGAATGTAATTACTCAAATTCAAACCGTAGGTTATCCTGGAATTAAAAAAAGAAGAAAGGGTCCGATTTTAGAAAAAAACGGTAAAGAATTAAACTGTGACGGGATGTATCTTTTACCTGGTTTTATTGATATGCACGGACATATTGGAGGTAAATCTCAAGGTGCAGAACCAGATTATGTATTTAAATTATGGATGGCACATGGAATAACTACTATTAGAGAACCTAGTGGAAGAGGAGTAGATTTCACTCTTGATTTAAAAAATAAAAGTAAGAAAAATACAATAATAGCTCCTAGAATATTTTCTTACACAGGTTTTGGCTCTGGAGACGAAATAAATACACCAAATGAAGCTAGAGAATGGGTTAAAAAAAATGCAAAGAAAGGAGCTGACGGAATAAAGTTTTTTGGTGCTTCCCCAGAAATAATGAAAGCAGCTCTTGATGAAAATAAAAAACTTGGATTAAAATCTGCTTGCCATCATGCGCAATTAAGTGTTGCTAGATGGAACGTATTACATTCAGCTAGAGCTGGGCTAACAAGTATGGAACATTGGTATGGTTTACCTGAAGCTCTTTTTAATGACAGAACTATTCAAGATTATCCAGCTAATTATAATTATCAAAATGAGCAACATAGATTTGAAGAAGCTGGAAAGCTTTGGCAACAAGCTGCCCCTCCATATTCCGAACATTGGAATAATGTTATGAATGAATTAATTGATTTAGATTTCACAATAGACCCCACTTTTAATATATATGAAGCTAGTCGTGATTTGCATAGAGCACGAAGAGCCGAGTGGCATGAAGATTATACTTTACCATCATTATGGAAATTTTACGAACCTAGTAAAATATCTCATGGATCTTACTGGCATTACTGGGGAACTGAACAAGAAGTTTCATGGAAAAACAACTATAAACTTTGGATGACTTTTATTAATGAATATAAAAATCGAGGGGGAAGAATTACTACTGGATCAGATTCTGGATTTATTTATCAATTGTACGGTTTTGCTTATGTAAGAGAATTAGAACTTTTAAGAGAAGCTGGCTTTCATCCCTTAGAAGTTATAAAAGCTGCAACTTTAAATGGTGCTGAAGCACTTGGAGCTGAAAAATTAATTGGTTCAGTTGAAATTGGAAAACTTGCTGATTTTGTAATAATAGAAGAAAATCCATTAGAAAACTTAAAAGTTTTATATGGAACTGGAGCAATAAAATTAAACAAAGAAAATGAGATCGTTAGAGTTGGAGGAGTAAAATACACTATTAAAGATGGTATAATCTACGATTCTAAAAAGTTATTAAAAGAAGTTAAAGAAACAGTTTTAGAAGCCAAAAAAATTCAAAATTTTGAAATAAAACAACCTGGCTTATAGCTCTATTTACTTAATGAATTTAAAAAAGAAATTGTGTGATTATTGAAAAACTTAGGCTTTTCAACATTTACAACATGTCCACAATTTGGAACAACCAATAGCTTTGAGCTTTTATGTTCTTTTGTTAAAACCTTAATCGACTCTAAAAACATATAATCTTCTGCTCCCATTACATAGAGAGTTGGAATAGATAACTCTACTTGTCTAAATAATTTTAATAATGGATTGATTTCTGAAGTCAACTTGAACCATCTTAAAAATTCTTTTTGATACAATCTTTTTGCTTCTTTTATAAATAAAAGTCTTGATTCTTTATGATTTTTATAAGGCATTATGATAATAGCAAATATTTTATAAATCCATATGTAGGGAACAATAGACTTAAAAAAAGAACTTAATTTTATCAAAAATCTAGACCTTAAGTTTAATTTCATTATAGCACCTCCCATTATCATACTTTTAACCATATTAGGATAATCTTCAGCAATATGCCTTATCAAAATTGTTCCAAGTGAAACACCAACAAAATGAGATTTTTTTATTTTTTCTATTTTAAGAATTTCAACAATATCATTAGCAATAGAAGAAAAGGTATATTTTTTTTTAAATGCATTAGTGATTTTATAATTTGATTTTCCATGTCCTCTAAGGTCTAATAGAAGAACATTAAAATGTTTTTTAAAATCTCTGATTTGCTTAAACCAAATAGAAGAACTTCCACCCGCTCCATGAACAAATGTCACCCATTCTTTTGAACAATTATTTCTATATATATTGTAATTAATCATCCATGGTATTTAATAAATCTTTCATTTCTAACTGATACGATTTAGCAACATCGTAAGATCTTTTAAGATAATTATCTCCGTTTCCTGCATAGATAATTGATCTTGAGGAATTCACTAACAAACCAATATCTTTATTAGCACCTTTTTCAAAAGTTTCCTTAAGACTACCACCTTGAACACCGACTCCTGGAACTAAGAGAAAACTATTTGGAATAATTGATCTTATTTCTTTTAAATAATCTGATTTTGTTGCACCAATAACATACATCAATCTGTCAGAGGATTTCCAATCCTTTGATTTTTTTAAAACTTGTTTAAAAAGACTGTTTTCCACATTTGGAAAATTTTGAAAATCTTGACTTCCATTATTAGAAGTTAAACCTAATAAAATGGTATGTTTATTTTTATATTTTAAAAAAGGTTCAACAGAATCGCTACCCATATATGGGGAAACAGTTATGGAATCAAAAGATAGATTTTCAAAAAAAGCTTTAGCATATTTATCAGATGTATTTCCTATATCACCTCTTTTTGCATCTGCTATTGTAAAAAGATTAGGATATTTTAAATTGATATAATTAATAGTTTTTTCAAGTGTAATCCATCCATTAGAACCATTAGCTTCATAAAATGCAGTGTTAATTTTAACAGCTACTATTATCTCATGTAAAGAATCGATCAAGTTTTTATTAAAACTAAAAATAGGATCTGATTCTTTTAAAAGATGAGATGGAATCTTTGAAAGATCTGAATCTAGTCCTAAACATAGAAATGATTTCTTCCTCTTAATCTCTAAAACTAAATTATTTAAATCCATAATAAATTAAAAAACTTCCTCTGAATTTTTAAGCATTTCTGTGTTTTGAACTAATTTTAACTCATCAATTATTTTTTGGATATCACCATTTATAATATTTTGAAGATCATATAAAGTTAAACCTATCCTGTGATCTGTAACTCTACCCTGTGGATAATTATATGTTCTAATTTTTGCAGATCTGTCACCGGATGATACCATTGAATTTCTTTTTAATGAATCAGCCTCTAATTTTTTGTTGAGTTCTAACTCGTAAAGCCTTGACCTTAGTACTTTTAAAGCCTTATCCTTATTTTTATGTTGAGACTTCTGATCTTGGCACTGAGCAACAATTCCAGTTGGAGTATGAGTTAATCTAACTGCAGAATAAGTCGTGTTTACAGATTGCCCACCAGGACCAGATGAACAGAAATAATCTATTCTAACATCGTTCATATTAATTTCTACATCAAATTCTTCTGCTTCAGGAAGTACCATTACAGTTGCAGCGGAAGTGTGTACTCTTCCTTGAGTTTCAGTTTGAGGAACACGTTGAACGCGGTGAACACCAGATTCAAACTTTAATAATCCATAAATGTCAGCATTACCCGAAACCTCAAAAATAATTTCTTTATACCCACCAGATGTTCCAGGATTTGAATCTACCAAACTAACATTCCAATTTTTTCCTTCACAAAATTTTGTATACATTCTGAACAGATCTCCAGCAAAAATACTAGCCTCATCTCCTCCAGTACCTGCTCTTAATTCTACTACTACATTTTTTGAATCATCAGGGTCTTTAGGGATCAATAAAAACTTGATTTCCTCTTCTAATTCTAGAATTTTTTGTTTTGAATCAGTTAATTGTTCAGAGGCCATTTCAATCATTTCCTTATCGTCTTCATTTTTATAAATCTCCTCTGCTTCTTTTATGTTAGACAATAATTCTTCGTATTTTTTTTTCTTTTCTATAATTATACCAAACTCTTTATATTCTTTATTTAGTTTAATGTAACGTTTTTGATCAGTAATGATATCGGGTTGGATAATAAGGTCAGATATTTCATTAAATCTCTGCTGAACTATGTTTAATTTATCTAACATTTTTTACAAATAATACATTGTAAATTTACGATATTTTTAATCAAGAAAAACTTAGTAGAAATAACTTCCGTTTTCAGAAATAATAGATAGTTTTTTCTGACTACTCTCCTCCACTCTTCCAATAATTCTAGCATCTACACCAAAAGATTTAGAGATATCAATAATATCCTGAGAGCAATCCTTAGAAACATATAATTCCATTCTATGTCCCATATTAAATACTTTGTACATTTCTTTCCACGAGGTATTTGATTCATTTTTAATTAAATCAAATAACGGAGGAACCGGAAACAAATTATCTTTAATTACATGCAATTTATCTATAAAATGAAGTATTTTAGTTTGTGCACCTCCACTACAATGTATCATGCCGTGGATTTTATCAGCTTTATACTTATCTAATACCTTTTTAATAATTGGAGCATACGTTCTAGTGGGAGAAAGAACTAATTTTCCAGCGTCAATTTCTAAACCTTCAATGGGTTGAGTTATTTTCATTGATCCCGAATAAATTAAATTTTCAGGAACACTTGGATCAAAACTTTCTGGATATTTATTCATTAAATATTTATGAAAAACATCGTGTCTAGCAGAAGTCAATCCATTACTACCCATTCCACCGTTATAAGTATCTTCATAGCTAGATTTTCCAAAAGAAGAAAGACCTACTATTACATCTCCAGATTTTATATTAGAATTATCAATTATATCTGACTTTTTTATTCTAGCAACAACAGTAGAATCTACGATAATTGTTCTTACTAAATCTCCAACATCTGCCGTTTCACCTCCTGTAGATTTAATATTAATACCATATTCTGACATCTCTTGAATCAACTCTTCTGTACCTTCGATTATAGTTTTAATTACTTCTCCATTAATCAAATTTTTATTTCTTCCAATTGTAGAGGATAAAAGTATATTATCTGTAATACCCACACACAAAAGATCATCTAAATTCATAACAAGAGCATCTTGAGCAACGCCTTTCCAAACCGAAAGGTCTCCTGTTTCTTTCCAGTATAAATAAGCCAAAGAAGATTTTGTTCCTGCCCCATCTGCATGCATAACTAAACAATAATCTGAATTATTTGTTAGAGTGTCAGGTACTATTTTGCAAAAGGCTTTAGGAAAGAGTCCTTTATCTATGTTTTTAATTGCATTGTGAACATCTGTTTTATCAGATGAAACTCCTCTTTGCATGTAACGATTAGTAGAATTAGAGCTCATAATATATTGTAAAGATAATAGTATTGACTATCATTAAAAATTTATTTTAAAAAGAGATTTTAAATTCCAATTTAAAATCTTTTATAAGTATTTAAATTATTAAAAATTCAATTTTTTAATCAAAAAATTATTAAAATAAAATATTTGAATATTAAAAAATATATAATCAATAAATGTTGATAAATTTTATTTGTTTTTAGAGGTTAAAGTTCTATAAATCAATATTATATTTTAAATTTATAGACTACAAATCATAAATATTTTATACACAATGAGTAAATCAAAATTAGAATACATTTGGTTAGATGGTTATAAACCGACCCAAAATATGAGAAGCAAAACTAAAGTTGAAGAAAACTTTAGTGGGAAACTTGAAGATTGTCCTATATGGTCCTTTGATGGTTCTTCTACTTTACAAGCTGAAGGAGGATCTTCAGACTGTTTACTTAAACCTGTAGCAATTTACTCAGATCCTGATAGAATCAATGGTTTCTTAGTTATGACTGAAGTTTTAAATGCTGATGGAACTCCTCACGAGTCTAATGCTAGAGCCACTATTGATGATGATGATAATGATTTTTGGTTTGGTTTTGAACAAGAATACTTTATTATGGATTGTGACACTCAGTTACCATTAGGATTTCCAATTGGTGGATATCCTGGTCCACAAGGAATGTATTATTGCTCAGTGGGAGGAAAAAATACTCATGGAAGAGATTTTGTTGAAGAACATGCTGATCAATGTATACAAGCTGGATTAAACTTTGAGGGAATTAATCAAGAGGTTGCTAGTGGACAATGGGAATTTCAATTATTTGCCAAGGGAGCAAAAAAAGCTGGTGATGAAATGTGGATAGGAAGATATCTTTTAGATCGTTTAACTGAAAAATATAATTATTACATCGAGTACCATCCTAAACCAATTAAAGGGGATTGGAACGGTAGTGGTATGCATGCTAACTTCTCTAATAATTTACTTAGAACTTGTGGGTCAAAAGAAACGTATGAAGCAGTTTGTGAATCCTTTAGGTCGGTTGTGAAAGAGCATATTGAAGTATATGGTCAATATAATGAACAAAGATTAACTGGGCTTCATGAAACCGCATCAATAACTGATTTTAGCTATGGCGTATCTGATAGAGGAGCATCTATTAGAATACCAATTATAACTGTTGAAAAGGGTTGGAAAGGATGGTTAGAAGATAGAAGACCTGCTTCAAATGGTGATCCATATAAAATTGCAGGAAGAATTATTAAAACTGTTAAATCTGCGAAGGTTTAATAAAATTAAATTTTAAATTAACTAAGCATCTAAGAAATTAGGTGCTTTTTTTATATGAACAGATTAAATATATAAAAAGAATAAAAAGTTAAAATGACTATACCCTCTACTCTACCTAAAACAAGTCTTTTTGGGAAAAATATTAACGGTAAAATAAGTGCTGCAAAAAACAGCATCACATAAATATCAAAATTTATAATATTCATATCAGTAACAACTAGTGGAGTAACTATTGATGTTATTCCAAGTACTGCAAAAACATTAAAAATATTTGAGCCTAATAAATTACCTAATGAAATACTTTTTTCTTTTTTTATTACAGCAACCATCGAAGTAACTAGCTCAGGAATACTTGTGCCTATTGAAACAACTGTAACTCCAATAATTCTTTCACTAATTCCAAAATAACCAGCTAAATCAATTGCACCAGAAACAAACCATTCAGATCCTAAATAAAGAAAAAAACCACCAAAGATTAAAAGAATTATAGATTTTGGTAAAGAATCAACAGAGCTAACCTCTAAATCCATGTCTTCTTCTGATTTTTCTTGATGTTTTATTAAATAAATAATTGTTATAATTAAAAAACATACTAAAATAATCCCCTCAAAAAAACTTATTGAACCATCTAATACAATAACAAAAAAATATAACGCAGAAAACATCATTATTGGCCAATCTATTTTATAAATATTTTTAGAAATTTTAATTGGAGATAATAAAATGGTAAGACCAAGTACAAGTCCTAAATTTGCAATATTAGACCCTACAACATTAGAAATTGCTAAATCAGCTGAACCTTTTAATGCGGATTTTAGACTTATAATTAGTTCAGGAGCTGAGGTAGCCAAAGAAACTACTGTCATTCCAATTAAAATTTTTGGTATTTCAAATTTTAAAGAAATAGAAACTGCTGCTTTTAATAGCAGATTTCCACCTGCTATCAGTACAACTAAACCAGAAAATAATAATACAAAGGTGTTTAATTCCATGTTCTTGAAAGCTTGTAAAGATACTACATGAATTGTATATTGTGAGAATATGAAGATTTTATTTAAAATTATTGCAAAAATCAATAAACTGATTATACCTAGTATGACTAAAAAAGGATTAGATCCAGTTAAGGCTAATAAGCTACAGTTAGCAATTATAGGATGGAGATATTATATAACTAAAAATAGTCTTTAAAAGTTATTCTTTTTTTTCAAATGTCTGATTTTTTTCAAGCTTAGACATTCTAGAGTTAATAGCTTTTTTATCTTTATCTACAACAAAAGCTACTATTTCCATGTCTGTAACATCAAAGCCAGCCGGAATTTCGTATGAAAAAGTTTTTTCATAAGTATTTCCACTCTTAGAAGAAGAAGGGCTTATGTTATCACCTAGTACTGCTGTTAAAGACTTTCTTAAAACATTATTATGTGTAAAACCTTTGGATATTGGATTCCCGTTTCCAGCTGTGTACACTTCTAAATCAGAAAAATAAGATGTAAAGTTAGTTTGATCTGCTATAATTCCGTTTTCTAAAATATAAACTACTAATTTTAAATCATTATGTGGAAAACCAAATTGAACCTTGGTCTTAAGATTTAATGTTCTTTTGTCTAATGTAGATTCTAAAGCTAAACCTAATTTTTTGGGAGAATTAGTTAGATTAGTAACAACACTTAAAGTATTGGGTTGATCCCCCTCCCATTTAGAATTTCTATTTAATTTTACGTGAGGGTATGAATTGACTCCAAAAGTGGATGTAAGTGTATTTGCTGCTGCTATTTCCATGTTATCTCCAACATGTATAGCAACCACAGAAATCTTGTCGGATTCTAGTTTTAAAAGTCTTATTGCTTCTGAAACTCTAGGACACCATCCACACCAAGTTCCAGTATAATCTTCAACTAAAACATTTGCTTGATAATACACAATTTCAGGAATTACATCGAATGTTTTAGTAGGACTTGTTAACTGCCCATATTTAGCATTTACTGTAAAACCTCCTTCTTGAGTTCCTCTATAACTATTTCCAGAAATTTCTTGATTGTTGACAAAAAACGTACTTTCTGAAGTTAAAATCTTGTTTTTATCACTAAAAACCTGAAAAACTATTTCACTTTCAAGCTCTAAGTATACTGTAGACATAGTCACTTTAATACTCTTAACATCGTCTCCAACCTCGGAACTTAGATCATCACCACCTCCACTGCAGGAAATAAATAAAAATAAAACAAAAAATATTTTTATAAATCTGTTCATATTAATTCAATTAATCAAACTTAATACATTAATTTTAAGATCTTTAGTTTTTTATGCATTTAAATTATTTAAAATTAATAATAATATTTTTATCCTTTAGTACTAAAGTATTTTCTCAAACAAATATTCCAGCTGTTTATGTTAAAACAACTGATGGAAAGTCTATAAATACAATTACTACTTTAAATAATAATGGATTAACTGTTTATAGTTTTTGGGCAACTTGGTGTATTCCTTGTATTAATGAATTAGATGCAATTCATAATAAATTTGATGTTTGGAAAGATTATAATGTAAAAATAATTGCCGTATCCACAGATGATGCAAGAACAAAAAGAAGAGTAAGACCATTAATTAATGGTAAAAATTGGAAGTTTGATATTTTGTTGGATGAAAACCAAAATTTCAAAAGATCATTGAACATAAGCGGAATTCCTCACGTAATTGTAACTAAGGGAAGAGAAATAATTTATAGAAGAGTTGGATATAAACCTGGAGATGAAGATAATTTACTTGAAATTATATTGAAAAACTCTAAGATATAAGTTGATGAAATCTAAAATAAATAGTTTATTAATCTTTTCAATAATTTTTAATAGTTTTTCATTAAACTCACAGATTTTAAAAAATATAACTACCTCTTTTGAGTCTTATTCAGCTTATTACATGGATGACTCTAAAACTGGAAATTTCAATAGTGAAAATAGATTTCGTTCAAATAATTATTTAAACTTAAAGTCTAATATCAATGATAATTGGAATGTTGAATTACAAATTGAATCATACATTCCAAAAGCTCTTTTAAATTTTTCACCAAGCTTTAAAGAAACAGGACTTTCTACCTTTAGAATTCAATATTCAAGTGAAAAACTAAATTTAAATTTTGGAAACTTTTATGAACAATTTGGTAGTGGAATGATACTAAGATCCTGGGAAGATAAAAGTCTTGGAATTAACAATTCTATTAGAGGAATTAATACAAACTATAGATTAAGTGAAAAAATAAGTTTTAAAGCACTTTATGGAAATCAAAAAAAGGGATTTGAATATTCAAAAGGGTATATTTTTGGATTGGATTCAGAGTTTGATATGTCACAAATGTTTCAAAATAATTACTCGCTAATTATGGGTTTAAGTTATGTTGGTAGGAACGACAATAAAATAATAGGTATTTCTTATAATAACACTACAAATTTATATTCAGCAAGATTAGACTTCTCCTCTTCCAGTTTTTACTCAAATATTGAATTAGTAAATAAATCAAATGATGTAATTGCTCAATTTGGCAAATTTTCAGATGACTTCACAAAAAAAGGTTCGGCATTTTTATTTAACTCAGGATATGTAAAAAATGGATTTGGTATTGATTTTACATTTAGAAGGTTAGAAAATATGTCTATTTATTCCGAAAGAGACAATTTTGGGAATGAGTTCAATGAAAGTATAGTTAATTACTTACCGGCATTAACTAAGCAACATGATTATTCTCTAACCAATATATACGTATATCAGTCTCAACCCAATGTTTCTTTTGTAGATCCTGAGCTTATCAAGGTTGGAGAAACTGGAATGCAATTAGATGCATATTATTTTATAAAGAAAAAAAGTTTTTTAGGAGGAAAATATGGAACTAATCTATCTTTAAACGCATCTTTATGGAATAATATTAAAGGAGACTTTGATTTTAGTAATAAAAAATATGAAACTAAATTTTTAGGAAGTGGAGAGAAATATTTTTCAGAAATAAGTTTAGAAATCAGAAAAAAGTGGTCAGCTAAACTCAATAATATAATATTATTTTTAAATCAATTTTATAATAAAAAATATATTGAAGAAAAGTTTGGTGAAATAAACTCAAATATAATAGTTGTTGAAACCACTTATAAGTTGAAAAAAAATAAATCAATAAGATTGGAACTTCAACATTTATCTACTAAAAATGATAATAAAAACTGGTCTGCATTTGGATTTGAATATAACTTAAACTCCGCTTTTTCGTTATACATTTCTGACATGTATAATTATCAAAATCCGTCGGAAGAAAAAAAAATACACTATTATAATATGGGAGGAAGCTACAGTAAAGGAATTAATAGGTATTCAATTAATTATGGAAGGCAAAGAGGAGGGTTACTTTGCTTTGGAGGAATTTGCCGTGAAGTTCCAGAAAGTAATGGTTTAACTTTTGGAATCACCACCTCTCTTTTTTAATTTATTTAATTACTCCTAATTTTTTTCCTACTTTTTCAAAAGCTTTTAAAGCTTGATTAACTTGTTGGGTTGAATGAGAAGCTGACAATTGAACTCTTATTCTAGCTTCACCATTTGGAACCACAGGAAAAAAGAAACCAATTACATAAATACCCATATTCAGAAGTTCAGATGACATTTCTTGAGCTAGATGATCATCATATAACATAACTGGTACTATAGGATGATTTCCAGGCTTAATATCAAAACCAAGTCTTTCCAAACCATCTCTAAAAATTCTGGTATTATTTTTCAAATGATTTAAAAAAGAATTATCCGATTCTAAAATATCCAGAACAGCCAAAGAGGCTCCAACAATTGAAGGAGCTAAAGTATTTGAAAACAAGTAAGGTCTAGATTTTTGTCTGAGTATTTCAATTACTTCCTTTGGACCACTAGTAAAACCACCTGAAGCACCACCTAAAGCTTTTCCTAAAGTTCCTGTTATAATATCTACATCCTCTACTACTCCTAATTCTTCATGGACCCCTCTCCCACTTTTTCCAATAAATCCAGTTGAATGGCATTCATCTGACATGACAATAGCATCGTACTTTTTAGCTAATTCACATATTTTATCTAATTGAGCCAAAGTTCCGTCCATGGAAAAAACACCATCAGTAACAATTATTCTATTTCTACAGCTATTAGCATTTTTAAGTTGAACTTCTAAATCAAACATATCATTATGCTTGTATCTAAATCTCTGTGCTTTACATAATCTAATTCCATCAATAATAGAGGCATGATTTAATGCATCACTAATTATTGCATCTTCTTTATTAAAAAGAGGTTCGAACAAACCTCCATTTGCATCAAAAGCAGCAGCATATAAAATAGTATCTTCTTTTCCAACGAACTTAGATATCCTATCTTCTAAAGATTTGTGAATGTCTTGGGTTCCACAAATAAACCTTACTGAGGCCATTCCAAATCCATGAGAATCTAAGGTTTGTTTTGCTTTTTCGATTACAGTAGGGTTTGAGGCCAATCCTAAATAATTATTTGCACAAAAATTTAAAACATTTTTACCATCATTTACTTCAATTTTAGAATTTTGTTTAGATTGAATAATTCTCTCACTCTTATAACGTCCAGAACTTTTAATTTCCTTTAACTCTAGCTTAAGTCTATTCTTTATAGATTCGTACATTTGAAATGAATTTTTGAATAAAATTAAACTATTATTTTAAATAAATAAATGGATAGAATATTAATAACAGGAGCACTTGGTCAACTAGGAAGTGAGTTCATAAAGTACTTTGAAAAAACTAATTCTTTTGT
>CESU01000586.1_pt1 | contig 17466 bp, 15 predicted proteins | sample 531141 | NCBI WGS metagenome assembly CESU01 (sample SAMEA2621401, study PRJEB7988) | marine metagenome | isolation source: saline water (ENVO:00002010), including
ATGTACCGCGGAGGCCCAGCTTACTTTATCGAAAAGGCCATGGGACAGAAATGGTACGCCTGGTTGTTTGCAATATGCACCATTATTGCGGTTGGCTTTTGTCTGCCGGGTATTCAAGCGAATAGTATTGTCGCTGCCGTTGAAAATGCCTGGGGCGTTTCTCCAGTCGCCGCCGCCTCAGTAATTGCCGCCGGTGTCGCTGCCATTGTCTTTGGTGGCGTTCGCCGTATCGCTCGCTTCACTCAAGTCGTGGTGCCGGTCATGGCGCTCGGCTATATCCTCATTGCGCTGTTGGTGATGGCCGCTAACTACGAAAAAATCCCGGCTATGTTTGGTTTAATTATCGATAGTGCCCTTGGCTTTGACGCTGGTTATGGTGCGATTATTGGTATGGCCATTCAATGGGGTGTTAAGCGTGGTATTTACTCCAATGAAGCCGGCCAGGGAACAGCTCCTCATGCAGCCGCTGCGGCAGAGGTATCTCATCCGGCCAAGCAGGGGTTAGTTCAAGCTTTCTCGGTATATATCGACACGTTATTTGTCTGTACCGCTACCGCATTTATGATTTTACTCACTGGCCTCTACAACGTGCAGGGTCCAGATGGAACTATGCTCTATACTGGGTTAGGGGGCGTAGAAGCGGGGCCTATTTATGTGCAGAGTGCCTTTGAAACTATCCTCCCAGGACTGGGCGCCAGCCTTCTGGCAATCTCGTTATTCTTCTTCGCTTTCACTACTATCTTGGCGTACTACTACATTGCTGAAACCAATGTCACTTTTATTAATCGTGAAGTCCATCGTCCCTGGTTGATGATATTTTTGAAGTGGTTAGTGCTGACTTCCGTTATGTACGGTGGTATCAAGTCTGCCGACCTGGCATGGGCACTAGGTGATGTTGGCGTGGGCGCCATGGCGTGGTTGAATATTGTGGCTATTTTGATTCTACAGCGGCCGGCATTATTGGCACTGAAAGACTACGAGACACAACTTAAAGACGGAGTTGATCCAACGTTTGATGCGGAAGCCGCAGGTATCGAAAATGCTGATTTTTGGGTTAAAACAAAGGTCGACTAATTAAATTAGATGCTGTTGGGCAGAGATCATGATACTGCAAGAAAGATCGCCACTTAATTTGTTTCTAGCTAGACATTTTTGCATAGCTGGTCTACGGTTTACGAAGGGGTGATTGTATGAATTGGATTTCAGTTTTTTTAATTATAGTTGCTACACCGAGTTTTTCTGATACGACTCGAACTGACAACATCAAAAACTTTAATGCAGCTCAAACATGCTTTAAAAGCGCTAGTCTTTTCGGTCAAAAAAGAATTACCTGCGCCCAAGATTCGCTAAATGCTGGATTATTGATCTTCGAAGATTCCAACCCAAATATTATTTTTCTCACGCATAACTTAGCGATGTCGCATCCTCGATTATCTGAAAAACGTTACGAGTTTTTGCAGCGTGCTCTTAAATTGTCTGAAGAACTACACGGAGATGAATCAATTGAGCTAATTGATTTGCTGATGGATTTAGCAAATGAAGAACATGAGAATAGGTATATTAATAAGAATTATAAAAGAGCATCAAATATTTATGCTCATAAGGTAGGGAGAGAATCCTTGGCTTATGCTGAATTTTGTCTTCAAATTTCAGAAGAGGCTGTGTCATATTTAAATACCAAAGGTCGGCTCCGTACGTCTTCTAAATACGCTCTGGTCGCAAGTGAAATTTTTGTGAAGCAGTCAGGACGTTCATCTGATGGCTATGGCAAGGCTAATTTGAGGTTGGCCAAAAACCAAATGGCGATTAAAAAGAATCGCAAAGCAATTCCTTATCTAAAAAATGCACTCGATAATCCTACTGTTTCTAAATTTGCTCGTGGATTCTTGGTAACAGTATATGATCGGCTCAATGAACCGGCGTTGGCCATGTCTTACAGTGTCTCAGTTGATCCACAAATTAGCGCAAATAAAAATACATCTTACGAAGTACTCTTTAAAAATCTGCCTGGTGGTATTGGTAGGAGTGGGTGGGCCGAGGTGGTATACACTATTACCAAATTAGGTTTTACGGATGATGTACAAGTCGTTGATGGGTCTGGTAGGGGGGCAAAACAAGCGTTACTAAAGGCTGTATCAGAATGGCGTTTTACACCGGCTTATATTGACGGAAAGGCGGTTGATACGACGGGTGTAGTTGCCAAATATCGCTGGAATGTTCACACGCGTTAGCATATAACTGGTAATTAACTCTTTACAGGCCAGCCACCCAACTCTTTCCAGCGATTAACAATGTCACAAAAAAGCTCTGCGGTTTTGATGGTGTCATACAGCGCACTGTGCGCATCATGGTTATTAAAATCAATTCCTGCGGCTTTGCAGGCTTTAGCTAATACGGTTTGACCGTAGGCAAGTCCCGCTAGACTGGCGGTGTCAAAACAGGAAAACGGATGAAAGGGGCTGCGCTTTATGTCGCAACGATTAATTGCAGCATTGACGAATCCAAGATCAAAGTGGGCGTTGTGGGCGACCATTACTGCACGCGTGCAGCCAGTGGCCGATACTTCTCGACGAATCGGCCGGAAGATTTCACGCAGCGCCTCGCCCTCTTCTTCAGGCTCTCGCTCTGGGTCATAAAGGTCGATACCAGTAAATTCTAGAGCGGCATCCTCAATAATTGCGCCGGGGAAAGGCTCAATATTTCTACTATAGCTTTCTTTGATTTGTAAGTTGCCCTGCCCATCCATTTCCAAAATCACTGCGGCAATTTCTAGTAGGGCATTTCGATGGGAATCAAAACCCCCAGTTTCCACGTCAACGACTACCGGCAAAAAGCCACGGAAACGTTTGGCCATAAATGTATCGGTGGTTTCATGAAGAGTGTCCATTATTCCACCAGCTTCCAGTTGAGTGTGGTACCCGCGCCCAAAGGGATTACCTGAGTATCTTCAAAAGGGATACTGTCTGGCAATCGCCATGCCTGCTTTTTCAATTCAATGGTCACTGGATTGTGCGGCAAGCCATAAAAGTCAGGTCCGTTGGTACTAGCAAAGGCCTCTAATTTGTCGAGTGAGCCGGCTCGCTCAAAGACTTCGGCATATAGCTCGATGGCGGCATGGTGGCTAAAGCAGCCGGCACAGCCACAGGCGCTTTCTTTATCGCCCTGAGCATGGGGTGCTGAATCAGTGCCGAGAAAAACCTTGTGACTACCACTGGTGGCAATACTGATCAGTGCTTGCTGGTGAATATCGCGTTTTAAAATAGGTAGACAAAAAAGATGCGGGCGGATACCCCCAACCAACATATCATTGCGGTTGTGCAGTAAGTGCTGAGGGGTAATGGATGCGGCGACATTATCACCCGTGCTCATTACGAAATCAGCGCCTTGCTCAGTCGTGATGTGCTCCATGACCATTTTGAGTCGTGGGAACTTTGCTACCAGAGAGCGTAAATGACGTTCGATGAATACGGCTTCGCGATCGAAGATATCGATATCGGAAGTGGTAACTTCACCATGCATTTGCAGAACCATCCCCACCTCTTGCATGGTTTCAAAGACTGCATCCATATTGTTGAGATTGGTCACCCCGGAATCAGAATTCGTGGTGGCACCGGCTGGGTAGTACTTACAGCCATAGATAAAGCCGCTGTTGGCAGCAGCAATAATGTCATCAGGGGTGGTATTGTCGGTAAGATACAGCACCATCAGTGGCTGCCAGTCTGAACCCCCAGGACGTTGAGCTAGAATACGCTCACGGTAATCCCTGGCTCGGTTGACGTTAGTCACTGGAGGTGTAAGGTTTGGCATTACAATGCCACGACCAAAGCCTCGGGCAGCTGCTGGGACCGTGGTCTTCAAAGCCTGCTCATCTCGCAAGTGAAGATGCCAGTCATCAGGTTGGATCAGAGTTATTTTATCCATTAGAGAGGGTCCGCTGTTATCAGATGAATGCTACCGTAAATGGTGGCTGCATAACAGGTTTTGTGAAAAACTAAGCGTAATCAATTAGCGATTAGAACGATTGAGATGAATATAACACTATTAATGAACCGTGATTTAGCCAGCCATTTGGCGTTGACCTACATCAGCAAGATGCTCAAAGGACATAGATTTTCGCTTTTTCTCTCAGAAAAGGTGGGCGCTGAGCAGGAACTGCCCTATGCATTAGCCGAATTAACGACCTTTGAGCAAGAGTTGCTCAGTGATGGGAGACCCAGTTTTGAGCAGTTAGCGGAGCAATTGGACTGCAATCTCCAAGACTTCGCTGATTGTGACTATCAAATTAACACGTCGAGGGGATTCAAAAAAATAGGCCTCTGTGAGCCAGATTTAATTGTCTGTGTGCGTTTTGGTTTAATCCTTCAGCAGCCGATTATCGATCTGCCCAAGCACGGAGTGATTAATCTCCATTCGGGCGTATTGCCGGCTTATCGTGGAGTGATGGCGACCTTTCGTGCGATGCTAAATACTGAGACCGAGGTGGGTTCGACACTTCACTACATCAATGATTCTAAGATCGACAGTGGAGCAGTCATTGCAGTGGCAAAGGCGCCTTTAAATGTATCCGCCTCCTACATGTTGAATTTACTGAATATGTATCATGTCGGCTGCATTAATATTGCCATTGTCGTGGCTCAGTTGAGTCGCGGTGATCAGATTGAAAGCACAGTGCACGCAACAGGCGGGCAATATTACAGTTTCCCAACGGGTGCTGAGCTGTCTGATTTCCATTTTAGGGGCTATAAGTTGTTTAATAGATCAGAAAGCGACGCTATTAATAGGTTATATTCACAATTGTAGACAAACAGTGAATCCCCAGCGGGCTTGAGTTAATATTGCGGCCTAAATCAATATCTAAGAGGTTATCGCGTGTCATCAGTTAAAAAAGTGGTTTTGGCCTATTCAGGCGGTTTAGATACTTCGGTCATTGTGAAATGGCTGCAAGAAGAATATAACTGCGAAGTCGTTACCTTTACCGCCGATATCGGTCAGGGTGAAGAGGTTGAGCCAGCCCGGGCTAAAGCCGAGGCTCTGGGTGTTAAAGAAATTTATATTGATGATCTGCGTGAAGAGTACGCACGAGATTTTGTGTTTCCGATGTTCCGCGCTAATACTATTTACGAAGGTGAGTACCTGCTAGGTACTTCCATCGCACGGCCCCTCATAGCCAAGCGACTCATTGAGATTGCTAACGAGACGGGTGCCGAAGCTATATCGCATGGCGCTACGGGTAAGGGTAATGATCAGGTGCGTTTTGAACTGGGCGCTTACGCGCTAAAGCCGGGTATCACTGTTATTGCACCCTGGCGTGAATGGGATCTGAATTCACGTGATAAATTGATGGAATATTGTGAAATCCACAATATTCCGGTGGAAATGAAGCGAGGTAAAAAGTCGCCTTTCTCTATGGACGCCAACTTACTGCATATCTCCTATGAAGGTGGCAATTTGGAAGATCCTTGGTCTGAGGCCGAAGACGATATGTGGCGTTGGACAGTCTCGCCAGAGGACGCGCCAGATAAGCCTACTTACATGATCATTAGTTATGAGAAGGGCGATATTGTCGCTATTGACGGTACACCTATGTCTCCAGCAACGGTTATCGAGCATCTGAATACTGTTGCCGGTGCCAATGGCATTGGGCGTTTAGATATTGTCGAGAATCGCTATGTCGGTATGAAGTCTCGCGGTTGCTACGAGACACCAGCGGGTACCGTGATGATGAAGGCGCACCGTGCTATTGAGTCATTGACGTTGGATCGAGAGGTGGCTCATCTGAAAGATGAACTCATGCCGCGGTATGCCAAGCTTATTTATAACGGTTATTGGTGGGCTCCAGAGCGCGTGATGTTACAGACTGCGATTGATCAAAGTCAGGATGTAGTCAATGGTGATGTTCGTATTAAACTGTATAAAGGTAGTGTTAGTGTGGTCGGCAGACAGTCTGATGACAGCCTGTTTGATGCCAATATAGCGACTTTTGATGATGATGGTGGTGCCTATAATCAAGCCGATGCTGAAGGCTTTATTAAACTTAATGCACTGCGCATGCGCATCGCTGCAAACGCTGGGCGAAAATTTTAAGTATCACTAGTAAACTAAATGTATCGCTGCCAAGGGGATAGACTCTGTTTTGATTGGCGACTATGGCTCAATTTAGTAAAGGATGGATTAATGCCAATCAGTATTGCTGATGTAAGAGACGCGCATACACGCATCAAGCCTTACATTCATTGCACGCCAATGCTGCAAAGCTCGCAACTGAACACGCTGTTGGGTTGTGAGCTGGTTTTTAAAGCCGACAATATGCAAAAAGTGGGCGCCTTTAAGGCTCGCGGTGCGTGCAATGCGGTGTTTTCCATGGATAAAGATAGTCTCAATAAAGGCGTAGTCACACACTCTTCAGGTAATCATGGTGCCGCCCTAGCTTGGGCTGCCGCTATGCGCAAAATAGCCTGTACCGTCGTCATGCCCAATAATGCCCCGCAAGCTAAAAAAGATGCAGTGATTAGTTATGGGGCAACGGTTGTCTACTGCGAACCGTCTATGACAGCTCGTGAAGCGACGGTGGCGAGTCTTGTGGATAAACATAATGCCCGCCTTATTCATCCCTATGACGACGACTTAATTATCGCCGGGCAGGGCACCGCTGCCTTGGAAACCTTGTCTCAAATTGAACAGTCTATTGATATTCTCATGGCTCCTGTGGGTGGTGGCGGTTTACTGGGTGGCTCTGCACTGGTGGTAAAGCAATCTTCAGATGTCGGGTCGATACAGGTCATTGGTGCTGAGCCAGAAATGGCTAATGATGCTTGGCAGGGCCTCAAGTCGGGCGTCAGAGTGGCCCAATTTGTTCCCAAAACCATTGCTGATGGATTGCGTGGCACGCTGGGGATGCGAAATTTCAACATTATTACCGAGCATGTCGACGATATTTTATTGACCTCCGAAGCCCGTATCGTAGAAGCTATGAAGCTCATTTGGAGTAGGCTAAAAATTATTGTTGAGCCTTCAGCGGCAGTTCCAGTGGCGGCAATAATGGATCAGCCTGAGCAATTCAAAGGCAAGCGTATAGCCATTATCGTTAGCGGTGGCAACCTAGATTTGGATGACTTACCTTGGTGATTCTTGCCTAGATTAAATGGATCTCAGATGGACTATCGTTATTTTATTTGTGATGTATTCACCAAGCAGCGCTTCAGTGGTAATCCTTTAGCTGTGATATCTGAGGCCCAAGGTCTCTCAGATTTTCAAATGCAGCAGATCGCTAGAGAGTTTAACTTTTCGGAGACGACGTTTGTTTTTCCTGCACAACTAGGCCAAACGCGACAGGTACGCATATTTACGCCAGTTCGGGAAATCCCCTTTGCCGGCCATCCCAATATTGGAACGGCGTTTGCTCTGGCTCAAGATGGCGCTTTTGGTAACCTTGATAACAGCCTGGAGGTGGTCTTTGAAGAAGCCGCAGGACTTGTTCCTGTTAGTATTAATAAAGATCACCAGGGACTGATTAGCTGCGAATTAAATGCTCCAGAACCCCTATGGTTAGGTAAAACTGTCTCTAAAGCGCTTATTGCTAATATTCTGAATTTGAATACGAGCGACATTCTTTGCACCACCCATGAGCCTCAAGAAGCCTCTGTGGGTCTAGAATTTTTATTCGTAGAAATTGCCTCATACGAGGCGTTGAAAAAAGCGCAAGTTAATCTAGAGGCACTGACTGCACTGTCAGATCAGGGCGTCATCGCACATGTCCATCTGTACTTTCAAAGTCATGACGAATTTGATGTCAGAGTCAGGATGTTTGCTCCTCTTGATGGTGTTCCGGAGGATCCAGCGACTGGCAGCGCCAACTGTGCTCTTGTCGCTTTGCTGAGTCACTTCAATAGCGCTACTGAAGGCGACTTCAATTGGCGTATATCTCAGGGTAGTGAAATGGGTCGGCCGAGTGTTTTAAACGGCCGAACAGAAAAGCGTCAGGGTCGTGTTTCTGGAGTATGGATCTCTGGAAATAGTGTTTTAGTTAGCGAAGGGACACTCAAAATTTAGTGGACATAGGTTGGTTGAAGTTTACCGAGTTGAGCCTTACCATGTCCGCGGTGGTTATCTCAGCTGTCCGAATAGGGCAAAGGATGTTTGTCCATCAACACAATACGATTAGCAGACACAATAATAAGGAGTAGTTATGTTCAGTCACGTTATGCTCGGTGCAAACGACATCGATGAAGCAAAAGTATTCTATGACGCCACCTTGGGTGCCATTGGTCACAAACCAGGAATGATCGACCCGAAAGGTCGCTGTTTATATCTCGCCAATGGGGGCATCCTTCTTCTGACTAAACCCATTGATGGTGAACCTGCCAGTCATGGAAACGGCAGTACCATGGGATTTGCAGTCGATAGCCCAGAAGCAGCAGATGCATGGCATGCAGCGGGTATTGCTAATGGCGGAACGACCTGTGAAGAACCTCCAGGTGTTCGTGACGGTGGCCCAATGAGTATGTATTTGGCCTACCTGCGTGACCCTTCGGGTAATAAGATTTGTGCTCTATACAGAATGCCGTAAAGGCAGTTCAAAGTACGACCCACGGACGCGCTCTCGATAAATATAGGATTTATAGTTTGTCGAGAGTGCTGCTCTAATCCACTTATAAATATGCTTAATTATCATGTCAAATCCAAGGCAACCTCTTTTCCATTTAGCCTTTCCGGTCACTGACTTAGAGCAGGCGCGAAGCTTCTATGTTGAGACATTGGGCTGCTCAACAGGCCGAGAGTCTGATCGCTGGATTGACTTCGATTTTTTTGGTCACCAACTTGTGGCGCATCTGGTTTTGCCTGAAGATCATCCTGCGGCGGCAACCAATGCGGTAGATGGTCACGCAGTGCCGGCATCGCATTTTGGTGTGATTTTAGATTGGGCGGTGTATGAAGAATTTGTGGCCCGGTTAGAGGCTGCAAAAGCTGAGTTTGTCATCGAGCCCTGTCTACGTTTTGAGGGCCGCAGGGGAGAGCAGACCACATTGTTTATTCGTGATCCCAGTAACAACTATTTGGAATTTAAAGCCTTCCGTGATCTCGATATGCTTTTCGCTAAGGATATCGATAGCTACTAAACAGCACTCCCTAGCTAATATGCCCCGTCGTTCTAACCCTTTTTGCGCCTTTAACAGACTTTTCTCGTCCTGTGTCTGCGCGATGCCTAGCTATGTCATCGATCATGTTCTTCAAAGCAATGAGCAAACCTGTGACCAGAAATGCGCCGGGAGGTAACACAAATACTAAAAAGCTATAGTTCTCACCAAAGGGTTTGATAAGCCAGTTGGAGGCAGTGGGGCCAAACAGTAGGTTCATATCGATGAACAGAGTACCTTGCCCCAGCAACTCCCGGGTTGCTCCCAAGACGACTAGGACGAGTAAAAAGCCTAAGCCCATCATCAATCCATCCAGCACGGCCAAGCCAATGGGGTTTTTGCTGGCGAAGGCTTCAGCGCGCCCAAGAATGGCGCAGTTAGTTACGATCAAGGGAACAAAAATACCGAGTATTTGATACAGCTCATAGGTGTAGGCTTTCATGAGCATTTCAGTACAGGTAACAAATGACGCAATAATCATCACAAACACCGGCAGTCTCACGGCATCACTGACATGATTGCGAATGAGAGATACGATGGTGTTTGAGCCGACCAGCACCAGCAGAGTTGCTAGGCCTAACCCCAGAGCGTTGGCAAGCGAAGAGGTGACTGCCAATAACGGGCATAGGCCAAGTAGTTGCACTAGCGCTGGGTTGTTGCGCCAGACACCGTTAGCGGTTATCTCCTTGATAGTTGTTTGGCTCATTTTTGACTCTGTGTTAAAGGTGGTTGATCTAAATTTAGCAGTCGTGACTTGTCTTGCTCAAAATAATTGAGAGTACTCACTAGTTGATTGATAACCGCTCTGGGGGTAATCGTGGCCCCGGTAAACTGATCGAACTCACCACCATTTTTCTTAACGGCCCATGCTGAGGTTGCCGTATTTTTCAGAGAACGGCCATCAAAGTCGAGAATCCACTGACTTTTACGCAGTTCAATTTTATCACCTAAGCCAGGCGTTTCGCGGTGGTCAACGACCCTGGCCCCAGCAATACTGCCATCAACATTAACACCCACAATCATGGCAATATCACCGCTATATCCGTCGCGGCTAATGCTGGGAATAATCGCTGCTATCGGTATGCCGTTGCTCCGGGCAATATAGATATCAGCACTCTGATCCAGACCCAGTAGTGGCCAGAACTGCTCAGGGATGGGCCGCGTATCCATAAGAAGATCATTATCGTGCCGATCTGGCGGCACGATCTCAAGAAGTGCTTTCTGCGCCACTAATCTCTCAGCATTGGCAATATGGTCAGCGGTAAGGTTATTAACCGATGACAACACTAATGCGGTTATTAGGGCGAACAAAGCTAGGGCGAGCGCATTTTGACGAACTGACTGCAATATCATTCGCTTTTCTCCTTGTCGGTTGCGCGGCGGCTTTTGCTGTGTCCATAGGTTCGTGGAACAGTGTAATTATCGATAAAGGGTGCAGCAAAGTTACCTAGAAGCACTGCAAATGCCACTGCATCGGGATAGCTTCCCCAGGCTCGGATAACATACACAAGGAGACCAATTAAAGCCCCATAAATTAGGCGGCCCCGATTACTAACGGTTGAGGAAACGGGGTCGGTGACGATAAAGAAGGCGCCGAGCATGGAAGCCCCGCTAAACAGATGCATGACCGGTGATCCTGGGCTATCGGAGCTACCGCCATCCCAAAATAGCATGGACATTAACGCGAGGGTGCCGAGCATGCCGATGGGGCCATGCCAGGTAAAAATACGTGCCTTGAGTAATGCTAAACCGCCGATTAAAAATGCCATATTAGCCCATTCCCAGCCAACCCCGGCAAAGCTAGCACGGCTAAAGAGGCTGTTGTTCTGATAGATTTGCTCAACTAGCAACCCATCACTGTGCTTGAATAGATCTAGTGGCGTTGCGCCGGTGACGCCATCCACCGGGCTGTTACCGGCGAATACAATGGCCAATGATTCTAGGAGTCCTGGGTGGCTGACATCAGCTGCAAGAAGAGATACAGGTGTGACCCAAGTCGTCATCTCTATAGGGAAAGAAATTAGTGCGACAACATAGCCAACCATCGCTGGATTAAAAGGGTTGGAGCCAAGACCGCCGTACAGCTGTTTTGCAATAATAATTGAAAACGCCGTCGCTACCACTACTAGCCACCATGGCGCGAGTGGTGGTAAGGCAAGGCCCAGTAGCACTGCGGTGACTACTGCGCTGTAATCACGTAGATAAAATTCAATGGGTCGGTTGCGTAGTTTAAGGATTAATGCCTCAGCAGAAATAGCAGCAGTAATGGCTATCAGGATATTAATTAGTAGCCCCCAACCAAATTGATAACTAAGCACTAACAAACCCGGTAAGGTCGCCAGAAGTACTAATTGCATGATCTGACCGGTACTCTGGCGAGCATGACCATGGGGTGAACTTACCTGTTTGAAGGCCATTAGTGACTTACCTCGGTTAGCCGCTGTGTGGCCTGTTCAACCTTACGTTTTGCGGCTTCAACACTGGCTAGTTGCTGTGCTTGTTGGTCTACACTGGCATTATTTGTTGCTTGAAGGAGTCGGTGTTGAGCCTCTTTTAGACGTATTTCTGCCGCCATTAATGTGCGCTCTAATTTAGCTCTTTGTTGCTCTGGCGATGCCTGCCTCGCAGTGCCGCGCAGTTGAGCTGCTTTTATAATGTCGGCAGCTGATGATCCGCTGGGTTGGGTTGTCGTCGGAGATGTTATCTTTGCTTTCTCGGTGACTATCCGGCGAGCTTCTCGCTTAGCCTCTCGAACAGTATCCGCCATCTCCAATCTGACTTGCCGAAACTCAAAACGTTCACGAGCAACGGCAGCAGTGGCCTTGGCAGTCCGAGCATTGACGATATCCGCTTTGCTACTGCGATAATGTTGTACTAGGGGGATGTTGCTGGGGCAGACATAGGAGCAAGCTCCGCACTCGATACAATCAAAAAGATTGTGCGCTTGAAGACGTTCATGGTCATCTGCTCGCGCGTACCAATACAGTTGTTGAGGCAGTAATGATGCTGGGCAGGCCTCAGCGCAAAGGCCACAGCGAATGCATGCTTGTACGGGGTCATCATCAGGTATTTCAGTATGGCTTGGCGCCAAAATGCAGGTGCTGGACTTGACCAGCGGTACATCACTAGAGGTCAGACTAAAGCCCATCATTGGACCACCCATAATGAGTCTGCTGCAGAGTTCTGGGTGGAATGCATTTTGCGCAAGTAGATGGCTTACCGGAGTGCCGATTAAAATTTCATAGTTACGATTAATGTCGCAAGCCTCACCGGCGAGTGTAGTGATTCGTGAGATAAGTGGCTCACCATCGATCACCGCACGTTTGATGGCAAATACAGTGCTGCTGTTTAGGCAGACTATGCCAAGGTCAGCTGGTAAGTGCCCGCTGGGGATCTCTTTACCGGTGAGAATATAGATTAGTTGTTTTTCGCCGCCAGAGGGGTACTTAGTCGGAAAAGACACCACCTCAATACCACTGCCTTGGCAGTGGTGATTAAGCGCGGCAATGGCCTTGGGTTTGTTATTTTCGATACCAATTAAAATAGTCTTTGGTGTTCCCAATAAATGACTAATGATGTCAATGCCTTGAATAATTTGATCAGCGCGCTCACGGATGAGTATATCGTCGGCGGTGATGTAGGGTTCACATTCAGTGGCGTTAATAATCAAGGTGTCCACCGGCATGTGTGTGCCGCGCTCAAGCTTGGCTGCCGATGGAAAACCCGCGCCACCCAAACCTGCAACGCCGGCATCGGCGATAAGATTGCGCAGTTGTGGTGGAGTTGCCTGCTTATAGTCGGGATAACCCATGCATTCTATCCAGCGATCTTCACCATCACAGGTAATCTCTATACAGGGCGCTGACATGCCTGATGGATGAGCTACGGCGCGTTCCTCAATAGCCGTTATCCAGCCAGAGCTAGGTGCGTGAATAGCCGCGCTAATACTGGCGCTAGCAGAGGCTAATTTTTGACCTTTGAGTACTTTTTCACCCACTGAGACGCAGACTTTTGCGGCGGCGCCAACATGCTGAGTAAGCGGTAATATTAGTTTTTCAGGTAACGGTAATTGACCGATACTGGAGGTCAGTGACTGCGCTTTATTGTCCGGCGGATGTACACCGCCAGGTGCGTCCCATATGCGTCTCATGCGGCATCCTCTTGCATAGCGGACGCCGTTGTAGCAATTAAGTCTAGAGGGTTTGGCGGTGCAGGCCATTGCCATTGATCAATATTCTTTACGATGGGTAACATATCTATGCAGTCGACCGGGCAGGGTTCGACACAGAGATCACAACCGGTGCATTCCGCTGCAATGACGGTATGCATTAGTTTTGCTGCGCCTAATATTGCATCTACAGGACAGGCTTGAATACACTTGGTGCAGCCGATACATTCGTCTTCTCGTATATAGGCGATGGTTCTCATTTCTTCTTCACCATGCTCTTCATCGAGGCTTGGTGCGGAGATATCGAGTAAATTGGCGATGGCGTTAATGGTCGATTGGCCCCCGGGAGGACATTTATTGATGGCGTCTCCATCGGCTATCGATTGGGCATAGGGACGACAGCCAGGAAAGCCACATTGGCCACATTGGGTTTGAGGTAAGAGGTCATCGAGTTGTTGAACAATAGGATCGCTGCCGACTTTAAACCTTTCAGCGGCATAGCCAAGCAGGCCTCCAAATAGAGTACCGAGCCCAACCAATGCGATTAGGGCTGCGAGCATCGTATTATCAGTGAGTAAGCTAATCATTCAAACGAGCCCACTAAAACCCATGAACGCCAATGACATTAAGCCCGCGGTGATCATGGCAATCGCGGCCCCTTCAAAGGGGCGTGGTATATCAGCAGCGGCAAGTCGCTCACGCATCGCTGAAAAGAAAATGAGAACTAGAGAGAAACCAGCACCGGCACCAAAACCATAGAGGGACGACTGCATGAAATTGAGGTCTTTATTGGCATTTTGCAGTGCGACACCCAACACCGCACAGTTGGTCGTTATTAGCGGGAGAAATACGCCTAATACGCGATACAAAAGAGGGCTAGTTTTTTCAATAAACATCTTAGTGAATTGAACCACTGCAGCAATCACCAAAATAAAAGCGATGGTGCGCAGATAGATTAAGTCCAAAGGCAGCAATATTAATTCATTGACGATATAGCTGACCATCGCAGTAAGCGTCAGTACAAACGTCGTTGCAGCTGACATGCCTATGGCAGATTCAAGTTTTTTTGACACACCCATGAACGGGCAGAGTCCTAGGAACTGCACCAGAACGTAGTTGTTGATCAGAATAGAGCTGACCAGAATGACGGCGAATTCTTGCATGCTCTTATTATAGTGCCTGTTTTCGACCGCCATTATCATGGAAGCGATCGATGCTATTCAACATATATCACCAGTGAAGCGGGCTTTTTGCCAATAACACTTTCACCAGCATAAGTAGGAGTCTCTCAGTAAGGCTGTGGCCTATTAGGTTACTCGTTGACCCGGCTGAGCTCCACTATCAGGTTCCAGCAGGTAGATACCCTTCTTGTCTGCCGCCGCGAGTACCATGCCTTCAGATATTCCAAAACGCATTTTACGTGGCGCTAAGTTGGCCACCAAAACGGTCAATCGCCCTTGCAGAGATTGTGGATCATAGGAAGATTTGATTCCTGAGAAGACCTGACGTGTCTCCCCACCAATATCCAAGGTCAATTTGAGTAATTTGTCTGCGCCCTCAACATGCTCGGCTTTGATAATGAGTGCAACCCTTAGGTCGACTTTAATAAAGTCATCAAAACTGATTTCATCCGCCAATGGCTCATCGGCTAAGGGACCACTGATTATGTTTTCAATAGCCTCGGGAAGATCCTGCACACTGGCTTCAACCATAGCGTCAACTCTCTCTTTTTCTATTCGCTTCATAAGTGGTTTAAATGGATTTATCTGATGCTCAACCAGTGGCTGATTAACACTTTCCCAGCTTAAACTATCATTCAAGAATGCCTCCCCAGCCTCTGCCATGGCAGGCAATACTGGCTTCAGATATGTCAGTATTACTCTAAACATATTAATACCCAAGGAACAGATGTCCTGCACCTTTTGTTTTTGGTCTGGATCTTTATTGAGCTTCCAAGGTTCTTGCGCCGCTATATACTCATTTGCTGAATCTGCCAGTGCCATAATTTCACGAATAGCCTTGCTAAAGTCCCGGTTCTCATAGTGGTTGGCAATACTGTCTCCGGCACCACTGACTTGATCCCAAAGCGCTTGATTTTCGATGGTTGCTGAAAGAATGCCATTATTACCATTGGTAACGAACTTGGCACAACGGCTGGCGATGTTAACCACCTTGCCGACCAAGTCGCTGTTGACCTTCTGAATAAAATCTTCCAAATTAAGATCAATATCTTCAACTGAACCGGAAAGCTTGGAGGCGTAGTAATAACGCAAATACTCTGGATTCAGATGGTCCAGATAACAGCGTGCGTTAATAAACGTACCGCGAGACTTAGACATCTTTTTGCCGTTAACAGTCACAAAACCATGAACACATACCTTTGTTGGGGTACGATAATCGGCACTCTTGAGCATTGCTGGCCAGAAAAGTGCGTGGAAATTAACGATATCTTTACCAATAAAGTGATAGAGCTCGGTGGGGCTATTCTTTTCCCAAAAATGATCAAAATCTATGGCTTCGCGTTCGCAGAGATTTTTAAAGCTTGCCATGTAGCCAATAGGTGCATCTAGCCAAACATAAAAATACTTGCCCGGCGCATCGGGAATTTCAAACCCAAAATAGGGGGCATCGCGGCTTATGTCCCATTCTTGCAAACCACTGTCTAGCCACTCGCCAAGTTTATTGGCAACTTCTTTTTGAACGGTGCCACTATTCACCCATATTTTTAGAAAGTCAGTGAATTCAGGCAATTTAAAAAAGTAGTGTACGGATTCCTTTTCAACTGGCGTAGCGCCAGATATAACGGATACAGGATTGATGAGATCAACCGGTGAGTAGGTTGCTCCGCAAGCTTCACAGTTATCGCCATACTGATCATCAGTTTTGCACTTCGGGCAGGTGCCTTTAACATAGCGGTCGGCCAAGAAAAGCTTCTTTTCTGGGTCGAATGCCTGGGTAATAGAGCGCTGTGCTATATGGTCATTGGCCTTTAAGCGGTTATAAATTAACTCTGAAAAAACACGGTTTTCTTCCGAGTGAGTAGAGTGATAGTTATCAACACCAATTAAAAAGTCTTTAAAGTCAGCCTCGTGAATAGTGCGCATGGCAGCGATATGTTGCTCTGCAGAAATACCTATTTCATCAGCCTTTAGCATTATGGCCGTGCCATGAGCATCATCAGCGGAAACGTAGTAACATTCATGCCCGCGCATTTTTTGAAAGCGAACCCATACGTCAGTTTGAGTGTACTCTAGGATATGCCCAAGATGTAACGCAGCATTGGCATAGGGTAGGGCGTTAGTAACCAGAATTTGACGTTTTGACGACATTGTAGGCATCTTTTAGCGTTTATTATAAAGACGCAAGTATAGCGATTTTATGCTAACTTTTCATCGGCTATTCAGTTGCCATGATCAGTTTAGCGACTTATTCAGAAACAGTAAAAAGTTGGAGTATTTTTGTGTTAAGCCAAGTAAAAAAAATTATCGCAGTTGCATCCGGCAAGGGGGGTGTGGGCAAGTCAACCACCGCCGTTAATTTGGCGTTGGCATTACAGCAGGGCGGTCAGAGAGTGGGGCTTCTTGATGCCGATATTTATGGCCCCAGTATTGCCATGATGTTAGGTGTTGCAGAAAATACTCGCCCTCAGGCAGTTGATGAGAAATATTTCCAACCGATACAGGCACACGGTCTGGCGACGATGTCGATGGCTTATTTAGTGACGGATAAAACCCCCATGGCATGGCGCGGACCAATGGCGGCGGGTGCTTTACAGCAGTTACTGCAACAAACTGCATGGGGTGAATTGGACGTCTTGGTGGTAGATATGCCACCGGGTACTGGTGATATTCAGCTAACACTGGCGCAAAAAGCCCAGGTGGCAGGCGCCATTATTGTCACCACGCCTCAGGATATTGCTCTGCTTGATGCGCAGAAGGGTATCGAGATGTTTTTGAAGGTTAATATTCCGGTATTGGGTGTTGTTGAGAATATGGCAGTTCATATCTGCAGCCAATGTGGCCATGGAGAACATATTTTCGGCGATGGTGGTGGAGCGAAAGTGGCGGCTGATTATGGCACCAAATTATTAGGTAGTCTGCCCTTAGACCTTACGATAAGACAGCAGGGTGATCGCGGTATCCCCGCTGTATCGGCACTTAAAGA
>CESU01020069.1_pt1 | contig 17454 bp, 14 predicted proteins | sample 531141 | NCBI WGS metagenome assembly CESU01 (sample SAMEA2621401, study PRJEB7988) | marine metagenome | isolation source: saline water (ENVO:00002010), including
GCTGAAAAGAATTATTCTTCAGATCACAAGTGGAATCAATTAGATTTTCAAAATGGAGATATGAATACCTCCATCATAAAAACAAATAAAGGAAGAACTGTAATGGTTCAATGGGACGAAACAAGTCCTAGACCATATACTAGACATAATCTTATTCAAGGTACAAAAGGTGCTTTAGCTGGATTTCCGACAAGGGTAGCTTTGGAAGGAGGATTTGAAAAAGTTACAAAAGATCATCATTCGTGGATACAGGGAGAAAATTTAGAAAAATTATATCAAAAATATGATCACCCGTTGTATAAAAAATTAAATGAAAAAACTAAAAATAGTGGTCATGGTGGAATGGATGGAATCATGAGATATAGAATAATAGAATGCCTTAGAAATGGATTAGCTTTAGATCAAAATGTATATGAAGGTTGTTTTTGGAGCGCTGTGACTCCTTTAAGTGGAAAATCAATATCTGATGGGGGAATGCCTCAACAATTCCCAGATTTTACAAGAGGAAATTGGATAAATACTAGTCCATTAGATATAATAGCTTGATTTTTAATAATTTTATAATATGAAAAAAATAATATTTAATTTTTTTGGGATTCTATGTTTATCATTGGTTTTTATTTCATGTAATGATAAAAGTGAGTGGATTTATTTATTTGACGGTCAAACCACTGATGGATGGAGGGCATATAATGGAAAGGATATTCCTAAAAAATGGGCTGTTGTGGATGGAGAATTGACATTCAATACTGAATTAAAACTCGAAGAAAATTGGATTGGAGGAGCAGATATTATTTACTATAAAGAACAATTTGAATATTTTGAATTGCATTTAGAATGGAAACTTCCTAAGGGAGGAAATAGTGGAGTTTTTTATAATGTTCAGGAAGGTTATGGTTCTCCCCCTGCTATTTCTCCAGAGTACCAGTTACTAGACGATATTGGTTGGGAAGAGATAAATAATGCTAAACTTAAAGAATGGCAAAAAGCTGGAGCTAATTATGCTATGCATGAAGCGGATGTAAGCAAAAAGAAATTAAATCCTGCTGGTCAGTGGAATTCATCTAAAATTATTTATTCTAAAGATAAAGTCGAACATTGGCTAAATGGACAATTATTATTAGATTTTGTTCCTTATTCAGAAGAGTGGTTATTAAAAAGAAATTCTGGTAAGGTAGGTGCAGATTATGCAAAATATAAAAAAGGATTTATTGCTCTTCAAGATCATGATAGTCCTATATGGTTTAGAAATATTAAAATCAAAAAATTATAATTTAAACTGATTTTACTTAATTTTATTAAAACTCTATATTTATTATGAAAAACAATAGAAGAAATTTTATAAAAAAAACAGCAACTTTGGCTTCATTACCTTTTATTCCTTCCGCAGCTTGGTCTAACTCTAAAAGAACTGTTTTAAGAACAGCTCATATTGGAATTGGTGGAATGGGATTTTCTGATTTAAAAGATATTTCTTCTCATAAGAATGTAGAAGTAGCTGCTTTGTGTGATGTAGACTCTAATGCTCTTGACGAAGCAAGCAAGTTATTCCCAAGTGCTAGAACTTTTAAGGACTACAGATTGATGTTTAAGGAGATAGGAGATCTTTTTGATGCTGTGATAGTCTCTACACCAGATCATACTCATGCCCCTGCATCAATGATGGCTATGGAAATGAATAAATCTGTTTATTGTCAAAAACCACTAACTCATTATGTAAGTGAAGCCAGAGCAATGGGAAAAATGGCAAATGAAAAAAATCTTATTACCCAGATGGGAATACAAGTTCATTCTTTTTATGATTATAAGCTTGCTACACTTTTAATACAATCCGGAATTATTGGGAAGATTAGTAAAGTTAGAGCTTGGTCTCCGAAGAATTGGGGATACAATGGTCCAGAACCAAAAGGTAATGATGAAATTCCTGAAAACTTAGATTGGAACTTATGGCTTGGAACTGCAAAAGAGAGACCTTTCAAAGAAAAAGTTTATCACCAATACAATTGGAGAAAATTAGTAGATTTTGGATGTGGAACTTTAGGGGATATGGGTGTTCATATTTTTGATACTCCCTACAATGCTTTGGAGTTAGGAGTACCAAAAACTATTAAAAATAAATGTAGAAAACCAAATGGTTTTGGTTATCCAGAAAACAATACCGTTACTTATGAATTTCCAGGTACCAAATATACTACCGAATCATTCAAATGGATTTGGAATGATGGCCCCGGTGCTCCAAAAAAACATAGAGACTTAAAATTACCTAATAAAGAAAAACTTCCTTCACAAGGAGCTATTTTTTATGGTGAAAAAGGAAAACTTCTATTACCACACTTTATGGAACTCCCAAAGCTTATTGTAGATGGAAAATATAAGAAATTAGATTTAGAAAGTTTGGAAAGTTCAGGCCAAATAACAAATCAACCAGTTAGAGATTATGCTGGAGAATCACATCTTCATTATCATCAGTTTGTTGACGCTTGTTTAGGAAAAGCTAAATGTACGGCACCTTTTTCATATGCTTCCAGGTTGACCGAGACAATATTATTAGGAGTAATTGCAGGAAATTTTCCGGGTAAAACACTTAATTGGGATAATGAGAAAGCAAAATTTAAGGAAGAAAAAGCCAATAAGTTCTTAGAGACATCCTACAGAGAATTTTGATTAAAACATCTTTATAAATTACTTCTCACTGATTTAAATTTTTCCTAATTTAATGGTAATGAAAAGTATTTTTTATTCAATTTTATTTTTATCCTTTTTTTCTTTTGCTCAAAACAATTTATTTGAAATATATAATCAAGATATTATTGGGACTAATTATGGGTTGGAAATGATACCAATTGAGGGTGGAAATTTTTTAATGGGTAGTTCTAATGCTGAAAAGAATCGTAGTCTGGATGAAGGGCCAGCTCATTTAGTTCAAGTTAAATCTTTTTGGATGGCAAAACATGAAACTACGTGGGATTTATACCACCTTTTTATGTACAGAAATATCGACAAAAATCAACCTATTTATAATTCAAAAAGTGAAGTTAATATTAAGGTAGATGGAGTTTCAGGCGCTACTACGCCTTATGTTGAAATGAGTTTTGGAATGGGTACTGATGGATATCCTGCTATATCGATGACTCAACTTGCCGCTAAAAAATTTTGTAAATGGATATCCGCTATGACAGGAAATTTTTATAGACTACCAACTGAAGCTGAATGGGAATATGCGTGTCGAGCAGGAACTATTACTTCTTATTCTTTTGGAGATGACTTAAGTTTACTTGATGACTTTGCTTGGTATAACAACAATAGCGTAGATTCTTACCAAAAAGTTGGAGGAAAAAAACCAAATCCTTGGGGATTATTTGATATGCACGGTAATGTTTCAGAATGGACATTAGATAAATACGAAGAAAGCTCTTATTTAAAATACAAAGACACTTTGTCTTTTGATCCTTATGAAAAACCTGTAAAAATATACCCAAGAGTAGTTCGGGGAGGTTCATGGATTGATTCTAGCTCTAAATTAAGGAGTGCATCAAGAAAAAAATCATCTAAAGAGTGGAAAAAACAAGATCCTCAAATACCAAGAAGTATTTGGTGGCATACAGACGCACAGTTTGTAGGTTTTAGAATAATAAGACCATTAATAACTCCAACTAAGGAGGAACAATTTGAATATTGGGAGTAATCAATAAAATATAATAATCATGAATAGAAGAAAATTTGTAAGAAATTCAACTATAGCATCAGCTGGCTTATTATCTGCTAATTTGAATTTTACTAACCATACTAATTTGAGTAATAAGTTCAATTTTAATTTAAAATATGCTCCTCATCTTGGGATGTTTAAGCATCATGCTGGAAGTGATCCAATAAGTCAATTAAAGTTTATGTTAGACCAAGGTTTTACTTCTTTTGAGGACAATAATATGAAGAATAGAAATATTCAAACTCAAAAAAAAATTGCATCGTTTATGTCAAATAATAATATGGAAATGGGTGTATTTGTTGCTCATAAGATTTATTGGAAAGAACCTAATTTAGCCAGTGGAAATAAAGAGAAAAGAATCGAGTTTTTAAATCAAATTAAAGATTCTATTGACGTTGCAAAAAGAATTAATGCAAAATGGATGACAGTAGTTCCCGGCCATTTAGATTTAAAATTAAATATGGGTTATCAAACTTCTAACGTGGTTGAATCTTTAAAAATGGCAAGTGGTATTTTAGAGCCTCACGGAATTACAATGGTTTTAGAGCCCCTTAATTTTAGAAATCATCCTGGATTATTTCTTTCGGAAAGCCCTCAAGCATACGAAATTTGTAAAGCTGTAAACTCACCTTCTTGTAAAATATTGTTTGATATTTATCACCAACAAATACAAGAAGGAAATTTGATTCCAAATATTGAGGCTTGTTGGGACGAGATTGCTTACTTTCAAATAGGAGACAACCCTGGAAGAAATGAACCCAATACAGGTGAAATTAATTATAAAAATATATTTAAGTATATTCATCAAAGAGGATATAATGGAATTTTAGGAATGGAACATGGTAATTCCAAATTAAAAAAAGAGGGTGAAATTGCAGTTATAGAAGCTTATAAAACAGTAGATAATTTTTTAAATTAATAATAGTGAAAGAAATAAATAGAAGATCCTTTGTTAAAAATACTGCCATTAGTTCAGGTGCTTTATTAACTGTTCCATTTTCTTTGGATGCTATGGCAAATAGTTCAAATAATAAAAAACTTAAACTTGCCGTAGTTGGCTGTGGAGGGAGAGGAACTGGAGCTGTTATTCAAGCTCTAAAGGCTGATAAGGATGTAGAACTGGTAGCAATGGCGGACGCTTTTAAAGATAATTTAGAAAAAAGTTTAAAATCTATTTTACAAGAGTTAGATGGAGAAATAAAAGTTAGTGTCAAAGAAAAAAATAGATTTTCAGGGTTTAATGCATATAAGATGGCTATAGATTTAGCAGATGTAGTAATTCTCGCAACTCCACCTGGTTTCAGACCAGAACATTTTGAATATGCTATCAACAATGATAAACATGTTTTTATGGAAAAACCCGTTGCTACTGATTCCAGTGGAGTTAGAAAGGTTTTAAAGGCAGCAAAGCTAGCAGATAAGAAACAATTAAATGTTGTAGTGGGTCTTCAAAGAAGATACCAAAAAAGTTATAATACTATTCTGGATTTATTACAAAATGGAAAAATTGGAAAAATTATTTCAGGACAAGTTTATTGGAATAGTGCTGGAGTTTGGGTTAAAAAAAGAGAAAATGGTCAGTCTGAAATGGAGTATCAAATGAGAAATTGGTATTACTTTAATTGGTTATGTGGGGATCATATTTTAGAACAGCATATTCACAATATTGATGTTGCAAATTGGTTTATTGGAGAATATCCAATCTCTGCTTCAGGAATGGGTGGGAGAGAGGTAAGAAAAGGAATAGACCATGGTCAGATTTTTGATCATCATTATGTAGAATTTAAATATCCTGGCGGCGCAATTATTTCAAGCCAGTGTAGACACCAACCTGGAACAAAATCAAATGTTAGTGAATTTTTTCAAGGAACTTCTGGAAAGGTGTTTACTAGTGACAATAATAATTGTGTTATTTCTAGTCATAATGGGGACACTTTATTTAAATACAATTCCAAGTCAGATGATAGTCCATATCAAATTGAACATAATAAACTTTTTGAGTCTATTAGAAATGGTGGAGTAATTAATAATGCAGAGTATGGAGCAAAAAGCACTTTGACTGCTATAATGGGTAGAATGGCTACTTACACTGGTAAAGAAATAACATGGAAACAAGCAATGAATTCTAAAGATATTTTAGTTCCAGAAAATTTAAGCTGGAATTCCTCACCTCCTGTCTTACCAAATTCTAATGGAAGGTATCCAATCCCTGTCCCTGGAAAAACTAAAATAAATTAAATGAATAAACAATTATTTATACTTTTTTCTCTTTTGATATTTATTAGCTGTGAAAAGCAAGAAACAGCAAATGATAAAATTGTTGAGCCAGATTGGGTAACAAAATCTTTTAATTTTCAACACGATGGATTAACTAGGTCTTATATTATTCATAAACCTAAAAATTTTGTTGAAAATTCTCCTTTATTATTTGTCCTACACGGATATACAAGTTCTGCATACAACATAATGAACTATTCCGGAATGAATATGGTAGCTGATACCAATGGTTTTATGGTATGTTACCCACTGGGCACAACTTTACCTACGGGCCAAACACATTGGAATGCAAATTTACAAATGAGTGTAGTAAATGATATTAGTTTTTTATCAGAATTAGCAAAAGAAATTCAATTGAAATATAAAACAAACCCAAAAAATACATTTACTAGTGGAATGTCCAACGGGGGTTTTATGAGCTATACATTAGGATGTCAAAAATCAGATGTTTTTAAAGCTATTGCCTCAGTTACAGGGACAATGAGCGGAAAGGATTGGGAAACCTGTGATCCTTCTAATAAAATTCCAGTTTTACAGATTTCAGGAACAAATGATACAGTTGTTCCGTGGGATGGTACTATGTCTACATATGGTGGTTGGGGGGGTGCTCCTCATATTTTGAAAATAATGGATTTTTGGGCTGATCTTAATTCTACTACCCAAACTGAAAAAATAGATTTTCCAGATATTGATCCTTCTGACAATTCTACAGTCTCATTAACTAAAAGAAAAGGTGGCGTAAATAATAATGAAGTTTGGTTGTATACAGTATCAGGTGGTGGACACGAATGGCCTGGAGCATTTGGAAATAATGATATGATTGCCAGTCAAGAAATCTGGAAATTTTTTAAACAATACTTGAAATAATATTAAATCAATAAATTTTTATTTACCTCCCCGTGAACATCGGTAAGTCTGAATCTTCTTCCCTGGTGTTTATATATCATTTTAGTATGATCTATTCCAAACTGATTAAGAATAGTAGCTTGTAAATCGTGAACATGTACTGGATCTTTGACTATGTTGTAACCAATATCGTCAGTTTCGCCATAACTAAATCCAGGCTTTACTCCAGCTCCCGCCATAAAAATTGTAAAGGATCTTGGATGATGATCTCTTCCATAATTTGTGTCTGTTAAATTTCCTTGGCAATAGTTTGTTCTTCCAAACTCTCCTCCCCAAACAACAAGAGTATCTTCTAATAGTCCTCTTTGTTTTAAATCCATTATAAGTGCTGCTGTTGGTTGATCAACATCATTAGTTTGTCCTTTAATTTGAGTTGGTAGATTTTCATGTTGATCCCAACCCATATGGTATAACTGAACGAATCGAACATCTTTTTCTATTAATCTTCTAGCTTGAATACAATTAGCTGCATAAGTCCCTGGTTTTTGAGCATTAGGCCCATACATTTGAAGAATATGATCAGGTTCTTTAGAAATATCCATAGTTTCAGGAACCGATGTCTGCATTCGGTAAGCCATTTCATATTGAGCAATTCTATTACTTATTTCAGGATCTCCAAAAGAAGCTTCTTGTTCATGATTTAATTCCGCTAAGTAATCTAGCATTTTTCTTCTCTCACTTGAAGATACTCCATCTGGATTTTTTAAGTAAAGAACTGGATCTTTTGCAGATCTAAATTGAACTCCTTGATGAAGTGAACTTAAAAATCCATTACCCCACAACCTAGAGTAAAGAGGTTGTCCTTTTGGTCTTCCAGTTCCATTAGATAATAAAACAACAAACGAGGGAAGATTATTGTTTAGACTTCCAAGTCCATAACTCATCCATGAACCCATACTTGGTCTGCCCGGCTGTTGAGATCCTGTTTGGAAAAAAGTAATGGCTGGATCGTGATTTATAGCTTCTGTATGCATTGATTTTACAAAGCATAATTCATCAGCAATTTTACCTACATAAGGCATTAATTCACTTACCCAAGCTCTAGATTCACCATGTTGTTTAAAATTATAAATACTACCAGCTAGTGGAAAATTAGCTTGCCCTGAAGTCATTCCTGTAAGCCTTTGCCCTTTTCTTATTGACTCAGGCAAATCTGATCCTCTTAATAAATTTAATTTAGGCTTGTAATCAAATAAATCTAACTGTGATGGACCTCCACTTTGAAACAAATAAATTATTCTTTTGGCTTTAGGGGCAAAATGGGGAAGGTTTAAAGAGTTATTTCCTAAGGCAGAAAAAGGATCTGTACTTTTCCCAAAATTTAATGGATCCATAATTGAACCTAATGCTAAACCACCAATACCAAGACCAGCTTTTTTTAAAAAGTTTCGTCTATTATTATTTAGAAAGTGTTTATGAATTTCTTCCATTTTTTTTAACTTTTTTGAGTGGTTTCATCTAAATTATAGATCAGAACTGTCAATGAAACAAACGCCTTCTTGTCACTGGTCTCATTGTTAATTTTAACTTCGTTCAAATATTCTTTTAATTTTTCTAATTCAATATCACTAGGAATTCTTCCTGTTACTGATCGATATAGCTTTATTATTTTTTCATTTTTATTAATGCTGGATTCATCAAAAATCTTATTTGAAAGGTGTTCTGCTGCCATTAGGTATTGTGGATCATTCATGAGAGCTAAAGATTGTAATGGAGTACTAGTTTTTTGTCTTACAGCAACACAAAAATCTCTTGTAGGTGCATCAAATATCATCATTGAAGGAGGAGGAACTGTTCTCTTCCAAAAAGTATATAAACTTCTTCTGAATAAATTTTCACCTGTATCGGGAACGTAAAACGCTAAACTTCCTCCACCTCCTCCAGTTACTTCGTCCCATAAGCCATCTGGTTGCATAGGTTTTACACTTGGTCCACCTACTTTATTTACTAACATTCCGCTTGAAGCCAAAGCATTATCTCTTACCATTTCAGCAGATAATTTTTGTCTGGGATATTGTGCTAAATAAGTATTGTCAGGGTCAATAGCTAAATTTTCTGACTTTATTTTACTTGACTGCGTGTATGTGGAGGACATAACTATTCTTTTTATAAACTTTTTTGTATTCCATTTGTCAGTATTTTGATAGGTATATGCCATCCAATCTAAAAGTTCAGGATTAGTAGGTTTACTTCCTTGACTTCCAAAATCATCTGGAGTGGAAACAATTCCAATTCCAAAAAATTGTTGCCATATTCTGTTTACCGCAACTCTAGAAGTCAATGGATTATCATCCTCAAAAAACCATTTTGCTAATCCAACTCTATTTTTTGGATATTTAGAATCATCGAAAGGCAAAACAACTTTAGGAGTACCCGGTTCTACTAAGTCGGTTGGGGAATCATAACTTCCTCTGTTTAAAACATAAGTTTTTCTTAGTTTTTCAGATTCTTTCATAACCATGAGCGTCACCTTACTTATACTATCAGGAAGATTTACAAAGCTTAATTCATTTTGTATATCCTCTTTTTTAATTGTAAAATTTGGTTTTGGTGCTAGGTCTCCATATTTGATTATTCCATCTTCTTGAACATTATTGAAAAAACTATAAAAACTAAAAAATTCTTTATGCGTAATAGGATCGTATTTATGAGTATGACAACGTGCACATTCAACTGTAAGGCCCATCATTACTTTAGATGTAGTAACAGCTCTATCAGCTACATACTCTACTCTGTATTCTTCTGGGATAACCCCACCCTCTTGAGTAATTTTATGGTTTCTGTTAAATCCAGAAGCTAAAATTTGTTCTTTAGTCGCATTTGGAATCATGTCACCAGCAATTTGCCAGGTAATAAATTCGTCATATGGTAAATTTTTATTGTAAGCATGAATAACCCAATCTCTCCATGGCCACATTATTCTTTCTGTATCATCTTGATATCCATGGCTATCTCCATACCTAGCTAAATCCATCCAAATAGAAGCCATTCTTTCCCCATACGATTTTGATGAAAGTAATCTTTCGATCACTTTTTCATAAGCATTTGATGATTTGTCAGCTAAAAAATCATCTATTTCTTTAACCGAGGGGGGAAGTCCTGTTAAATCAAAGGAAACTCTTCGAATTAAAATTTCTTTTTTTTCTAAGTTAGATGGAACCATCCCTTTTTTTTCTAATTTTTTGGCTATAAAAAAGTCAATTTCATTATTGCTCCAACTTTCAAAAACAGTTTTAGGAACTTTTGGCAACAATGGTTTAGTGTAAGACCAATGAGGCTCCCAATTTGCTCCCTGTGCTATCCAGAGTTTTAATATACTTTTCTCTTTTTCAGTGAGTTTTAAGTTAGATTCAGGAGGAGGCATTACATAGCTAACATTTTCACTTGAAATTCTTTTAATTAATTCACTTTTTTCTGGGTTGTTTCTATCTATAACAAAATGATCATTATCTTTCAATGAAGTATAAAATCCCTCCTTTGTATCGAGTCTTAAATTAGCTTTTCTTGCTTTATCATCGGGACCGTGACATGCATAACATTTATCAGATAAAATAGGTTTTACGTCAAAGTTAAAGTCTACTTTTTCAAAAGAATTTCCCGAATAATCAACTTCATTAAAATTCATATCTTCTTGAATTATAACTGTTTTTGTTGTATAAGATTCAGAAAAATACTTAAACAATAAAACCCCCAAGAAAGGAATTATAAAATACGTTAAAAGCTTATAATTATTTTTCACTTTTGTATAAACTCAAAAATTTTAATTTATAAGAGTTGTTCTTAATCAACTTACTTAAAATTAAAAAATATTTAGAATAATAGTAAAGAAAATTATAATTATTTGATTTTTAATTTTTTAAAGCAGTTAAAATTAATTTTTCCATCACTTTGTAGCCTGCAAGGTTCGGATGAACTAAGTCATCAGCGCTGGTATAATCAGGAACTTTCAATCCTCCTTTTTCGTCAGCCATAGCAGAGTAATAATCTACATAAATGATTCCGTTTTCAATAGCATGTTTTTTTAAAATGGAATTTAGCTTAATTACTTTTGGTCCTGGGTTTAAACCTGGGGACCATGGAAAATCTATGGCTGGCAAAGTAGAACAAATTATTACAGAAATTTTATTTGATTTTGCAATATCTGCCATAGAAATAATATTTTCTGCAATATTTTCTATAGTCATTGGACCTGTATTGCCGGCTATATCATTAATTCCAGCAAGAATTACAACTGTTTTTGGTTTTAAATTAACTACATCAGGCCTAAACCTTACTAACATTTGTGGGGTTGTTTGACCACTAATTCCTCTGTTGATAAAAGGGTTTTCAATAAAAAAATCTTTATTAAAATTACTCCAACCTTCCGTTATAGAATTACCCATAAATACTACTCTTTGAGGATCATCCATATTTATAATTTCTAGATTAGAATCTTTGTATTTATCTAAATTAGCCCAGTCTTGCCCTTGTAAGTTATTTATCATAGCTAAGTTTATTAAAAAGAGAAGTATTATTTTTTTTATAAAATTCATAATTATTATTTTTTAGTGTTCGAGTGAATCCATTTTAAAAAATCTTTTTCTGCAAAAGCATTATTCCAACTACCGTGACCAACATTTTCATAGAATGTTATCCTTGGGCTTCCTCCGTAATTGATTAAAGCTTCCGCCATTTTTAATGAATTTTTTGGGCTAACTACAGTGTCATCAGATCCGTGAAAAATCCAAATCGGAACTTTTTTTGCATAATTAGTTACCGAAACGGGTTCTCCATCTCCACAAATAGGAGTTGCAGCTGCAAACATGTTAGGTCTTAAATTCAAAATCACGAAAGTTCCCATTCCCCCCATGGATAATCCACTGACATAAATCTTATTGGTATCAACATCTTTTCTTTTAGTAAAACCGTCCATTAGTTTTACTACTAAACCCATAGCTTTAGATTTGGTTACTTTATAGTCAAACTTATAGGGATCTTCATAACCCCACCAATCGTTTTTTGGGGATTGTGGAAATATAACCCAAGAACTATATTTTTCTCTGTTTTCCTTTTTTAAAAATAATTTAGCCCCATGAACAAGCTGAAGCTCATTATCGTTTCCTCTTTCTCCAGCCCCATGCAAAAAAAGATGAACAGGATAGGTTTTTTCTGGATCATAGTTGATAGGAGGCAATATTCTGTAGTTTAGGGTATCTTTTCCTTGAACATAAATTTCTTTTTCAAATAAATCTAAATTTTGTGCATTGACGATATTTAAGCAATACATCGTAAATAGTAAAATTATTCTATTTAACATAAATTTTTATTCAATTGTTGGTATTCTTATGTTTTCTACTAATTCTTGAATTTCTTTTGGAGGTTTAGGTGTTAAATGACAAATTATTAATGAAAATATAAAATTTATAAGCATAGCAAATGTTCCAAATCCCTCAGGAGAAACACCAAACCACCAATCTTCACTAGTTCCTCCACCAAACCATCCAAACTTAAATTTTGTCATGTAAAATAACATAAGTAAAAGTCCAATAATCATACCCGATACAGCTCCTTCTTTATTCATTCTTTTATAAAAAATTCCTAAAACAATAGCAGGAAAAAAAGATGCTGCTGCCAGTCCAAAGGCAAGTGCAACAACAGCCGCTACAAACCCTGGCGGGTTTATTCCAAAATAACCTGCCATAATAACTGCAAAAGTTGCAGATACTCTAGCGGCAATTAACTCACCCTTTTCCGAAACATCAGGTTTAATTATCTTTTTTATTAGGTCGTGTGATATGGAAGCGGATATCACTAAAAGAAGTCCAGCTGCGGTAGATAATGCAGCTGCCAAAGCACCTGCTGCAAGTAGGGCAATGACCCAATTTGGTAATTCAGCAATTTCTGGATTGGCCATTACCATTATATCTCGATCTATACTTAATTCATTAATTTCAGGATCTGCAACATATTGAACAATACCATCTTTATTTTTATCGTCAAAAGTTAATAGTCCAGTTTTTTCCCAATTGTCAAACCATCCTGGTAATTCGTCATATTTTTTTTCACTAACAGTTTCTATTAGATTAGTTCTAGCGAAAACTGCTATAGCGGGAGCTGTGGTATATAAAATAGCGATAAAAAGAAGAGCCCATCCCGCAGATTTTCTTGCATCACTAACTTTTTTAACAGTGAAAAACCTTACTATAACGTGAGGAAGTCCAGCTGTACCGATCATTAGTGCTGCAGTTATGGAAAACACATCTAACATAGATTTAGATCCTGTAGTATATTCATGAAAACCTAGATCCATGCTAAGTCCGTCAAGTTTATCTAAAAGATAAATTCCATCCGCTCCTTGAGACCCAAAGCCAAGTTGGGGAATTGGATTTCCTGTCATTTGAATAGAAATGAATATGGCTGGTACCATAAAAGCAAAAATTAAAACACAATATTGAGCAACTTGTGTATAGGTAATTCCTTTCATACCACCCAAAACTGCATAAAATAAAACAATCGCCATACCAATTATTACACCTGTGTTTATATCAACTTCTAAATATCTTGAAAAAACAAGGCCTACACCTCTCATTTGTCCAGCAACGTATGTGAAAGAAATAATTAGTGCACATAAAACTGCAACAGCCCTTGCAGTATTAGAATAATATCTATCGCCTATAAAATCAGGAACAGTAAATTTTCCAAATTTTCTAAGATAAGGTGCTAAAAGAAGTGCTAATAAAACATATCCACCAGTCCATCCCATTAAGTAAACAGAGCCATCGTAACCCATAAAGGAAATTAGTCCAGCCATTGAAATAAAGGAAGCCGCTGACATCCAATCTGCTGCTGTAGCCATCCCATTAGCAATTGGAGAAACTCCACCACCAGCAACATAAAATTCTTTTGTAGAACCTGCTTTTGACCAAATTGCAATTCCAATATAAAGTGAAAAAGTTAATCCAATCATTAGCCAAATCCAGAGTTGAAGAGTCATAATATTTATTTTAAATTATATTTTTTATCTAATCTGTTCATTAAAAAAATATAAACAAATATTAGTATTACAAATACATATATAGATCCTTGCTGAGCAAACCAAAAGCCTAATTTAAAACCCGCTATTTTAAATTGATTCAATTCATCTATTAGTAATATTCCAAAACCAAAGGATACTGTGAACCAGATAGATAGGAGAATAATAAGATATTTTATATTTTCTCTCCAATATTTTTTAGCAAGTTTTTTATCCATTTTTTTAATTTAATAATTTTCTTTTCGTGATTTTATTGGGTTACTTTTAAAAATTAAATTTAAGGTTTAATAACAGTTTTTGAAAATAACTTTACACATCATAATTACTACAATTGTATTTTCATAAACCCTTTATATTAACAAAAAAAATTAATCACTTGAAAAGCTAGCAATTAATTTTATCAAACTAATTTAAGTTTTTTTAACGATTTTACTAATTAAAAAAAACTTTTAACTTAAAATTTAAGCATAAATCAACTATTTTTAAATTCTAATAAGTTTTAAATGAAGATTAAATTATTAATTCTCTTTTTATTAACCTGTTTTTTTTCATGCGATTTTGTTTCTAACAAATCAGAAAAGCCAATAAAACCTAATAATAAAAATATAAACCATCAAGGGATGATATTTATTAATGGAGGTGAATTTGAAATGGGAGGAGATAATAATCAAGCTATGCAAGATGAATTTCCTAAACACACAGTATTGGTTAATTCATTTTGGATGGATGAAACTGAAGTTACTAATAATCAATTTAGAAAATTTATTGAAGAAACAGGATACGTAACCACTGCTGAAAAAGCAATAGATTGGAATGAAATTAAAAAAATTCTTCCACCTGGAACTCCAAAGCCTCACGATAGTTTACTGTCACCAGCTTCATTAAATTTTTATCAAACAGATACTGAAAATCTTAATGACTATTCCCAATGGTGGCGATTAGAAAAAAACTCTAACTGGAGACATCCGTTTGGAAAAGATAGTGATATAAATGATAAGGGAAATCATCCAGTAATCCATATAAGTTGGGACGATGCTACTGCTTATTGCGAGTGGGCGGGTAAAAGATTACCAACAGAAGCTGAATTTGAATATGCTTCTAGAGGAGGTCTAAAGAATAATATCTATAGTTGGGGAAATGAACCAGTTTTTCAAGGAATTTTAAAGGCCAATATTTGGGAGGGTAAATTTCCTTCAAATAATAATTTAAATGACCAATATTATTATACATCTCCAGTAAAGTCTTTTCCACCTAATGCATATGGGCTTTATGATCTAGGTGGAAACGTATGGGAATGGTGTTCAGATTGGTATCATTCAGATTATTATAGTATGAATTCTAAAAATATTACAATTAATCCAAAAGGACCAACTAAAGGGTTCGATCCTAATGAACCCTACAGTCCAAAAAAAGTAATGAGAGGAGGAAGTTTCTTATGTAATGATTCTTATTGTAGTGGATATAGAAATTCAATGAGAATGAAAAGTACACCAGACTCTAGCTCTTTACATGCTGGATTTAGGACAGTTGTTGATGCAAACCAGTAAAAATAAAATACCCCTGGTTTTGGAACACAGGGGTATTTTTAACAACAACTAACCAAAAATATTATGTGTAATTTACATTACAATTTACTAATTGCATTAATCGTGCCAAACTCAATATCTTTTTAATTTTTTTAAAACATTTTTTTGAAAGGAATGATTGTACTATATCCTTTTTTTGTGAAATAAGAAGGAGAATCGATCGGGCCAGCTGCTAAAATAAAATCTCCTCCCCATGCTCCCAAACTTTTGATTTCTCCATCATAATCGCTAAATAATGTGTTTTTTACAGTAGGAATGTTAAGTTCTTTTGATAGTAATTTTTCATGTTCTATTATACAGCTTTGAAAATCTGACAGATTATTTGATAAAATAAATTTTTTAGTTAAAACTGAAAAAGCCTCAATAAAATTCGCAGACACTTTTTTGGAATAAAAATTTTTTATTTCAATATTGGTATTTTGTTTTTTATTTAAATGAATAAAAAATAAATTTTTTGAAAATAAAGGATTAAAAGAGGTGTTTTCAATAACTGGTTTTTTATCCTCAAGTTTATATAAAATTGGAGAAATGCTATCAGCACAAGCGATATCATATCCACTTCCATTAAAGTTAGACCACAGTAACTTATAGGGATCAATTTTAGCCCATTTTGCAATATTATTTATTAAAGTAGAGGAGCTACCCAATCCCCAATTATTTGGAAACTCAAGTTTAGTATTTATAATTCCCGCATAATTTATACTTAAAAAATTTGGATTAATTTTTTTTGCAGAAAGTAATATAGAATGTAATGTCTTACCTATATTATCATGGCTGTTACTTATAAAATCAAGATTTGGCAAACTGAATTCACAATGAAACCAAATTTTATTTTCAGAATCATAGCTTTTCCATATTAATGAGTTAGAATCATTTTTAAGATAAGAAAAAGTTTGTTTTAGTCTTGTTGGAATGGCTAATGCTAAAGCTCCTTTTAAAACAGCATACTCTGACGTTATTAATATTTTTCCAGAACTTTGAGTCTTATAATTCATTATTTCTAATATTTGACAACTCTTTCTCCACCGAGCTATAAGAAACAATATTGGATTTAAAATGATTAATTAATTCATTTTTTTCATTTTCAGTTGCTTTTAAAGCATTTAAAATATTAATTAAATGCATTTTCATGTGTCCCTTTTGAATTCCAGATGTAATTAAAGAGGATAGAGCGCCAAAATTTTGTGCAAGACCAGCAACTGCTACAATTTTCATTAAATCTTTTCCTGATGGATTTTTAAGTAGCTCAAGAGACCATTTTACTAAAGGATGAAGTGATGTAATTCCTCCAACAGTTCCAAGGGAAATTGGTAAGTCAATCCAAAAATGGAATATTCCGTTATCTATACTTACATCCGAAAGACTGGTGTATGAACCATTTTTAGATGCATAAGCATGAACTCCAGCTTCAATTGCCCTAAAATCATTTCCTGTCGCAATAATTACCGAATCTACTCCATTCATAATTCCTTTATTGTGAGTAACTGCCCTTTCTTTTTGAGTTTTTGCAATATTAACTGCTTGTTCAAATTTCTCGGCAAATTGTTTAGAACTAAGGTCAGTTTCTTTATCCAAATCCTCTATAGGACAGCTTACTTCAGCTCTCACTAAACAATCAGGAACATAATTGGAGAGGATACTCATTATAATTTCAATATTTTTTTCTTCAGCAGAAAAAGAATTAAATGATAAAGCTTCTTTTTTAATAGTTTTAGCAAATTGCTCTAAACAAGAATTAATAAAATTTGCTCCCATAGAATCAACAGTATCAAATGTGGCATTAAGTTGAAAATAATTTTTTATATCATTTGTCTTGTTTACTAATTCAATATCTAAAATTCCTCCCCCTCTTTTAGTCATATTTTTACTAATCTTTTCACAGTCCTTTATTAATGATTTTTTAATTTTAATAAAAAAATCATTTAATTTCTTGTACTCACCATGAAAAATAAAATGTACTTGTCCTG
>CESU01016048.1_pt1 | contig 17402 bp, 16 predicted proteins | sample 531141 | NCBI WGS metagenome assembly CESU01 (sample SAMEA2621401, study PRJEB7988) | marine metagenome | isolation source: saline water (ENVO:00002010), including
AAGAGCAGTGACTTAGTATTAGCTTTAGGAGGAGGGACCCCTTGTTATTCGGACACAATGACTTACTTACTAAAACAGAACAAAGTAGTAACAGTAATGCTTAAAACTTCCATACTGAATTTAACGCAACGACTTATGGACGAGAAGTCTGGACGTCCCTTGATTTCTAATTTGAGAAATGACGAAATTCCAGGATTTATAGCAAAACACTTATTTGAACGTTCAGCTTTTTATAACAAAGCTGAGATTAGCGTTCTAACAGATATGTTGACCAAACATGAGGTTGTTGAAAGAGTGATTTCAAGATTACCCCATAACAACTTTTGAACCCTTGCCTTCAAAAATAACTGAAACATGTTCTTTTATTGAAGTTGATAAAGAGATCCCTTTATAATCAGCTTTCACAGGATACTTCTTGTGATTACGATTTACGAGCACTGCTGTTTTAAATTGCTTTAATGGAACATCAAGAAAATGCTTTACTCCGTATATTAACGTGGCTCCAGAATTTAAGACGTCATCTACCAATACCAGCGATTTACCACGGTATTCTTCAGAACTTAAAGAGGTAGTTATTGGATTTTCAGGGTTTTTCTTATCAATCTTAACATTACATAATATAGGCACTAAATCACAAATATTGATTAAGGATCTTTCTATCATTTTAGCAAATAAATAGCCATTTAAGTCAATGCCAGCTATGACAACTTCTTTAGCTTCAACATTAGATTCATAAATTTGGTAAGCAATTCGTTTTGCTTTATGATTGATTCCCTCGTAATCTAAAATACAATTTTCTTTCAATGCCATAGTATTGTTTTACTCAAAGATAGAAAACGGTACCTAATATATAGATTTAATGTAACTTTTTATCATTTTCTAAATAATCATCAATTTCTCTACGATCTTTTTTTGTAGGTCTTCCTTCTCCTTTTTCACGATAATAGTCTTTTGAATATTTCAATAATTCTTGAGCCTCAAATTCTGATTTTGGTGTCGTATCTGTTCTGTAAATACCAACAAGCTTGGCTCCAACTCGACTTTTAGGAATGTCTTGAACGGTTAATTGATAATTGATTTTATTGATACGAACTCCAATTTTATCCATTGGATATATCTCTCTACCGGGCTTCACTATAATATCGTTTATCTTCACATGTCCTTTTTTACAAGCAGTTGTAGCGATATTTCGTGTCTTGTAATATCGGACACACCATAAATATTTATCGATTCGCATAAAATGTTTAAATCAACGTTAATCTTCGGCACAAAAATAGTATAATATTGTATCTTGCGTCACTAAATATAGAATTATGAATCATAAATATAATATACTGTTCCTTTCCTTATTCATTATATCAATTTTTTCATGTGAAGAAGACCAGGACACTATTATTTCGGTTCCAGATAATGACCCTACTGAACAACAAGTTATTGATAGAGACTCTTTAATCGGATATTTAAGTTCACATTATTACAATTCATCTGAAGTAAATGCCTTAGTCAACCCAACAATACAAGATTTAGATATCATTAAACTATTAGATGGAGAAGAATTACCTTTAAATTCTTCCTTTTTAATTGATGCTGTTGAGACCAAAACAACTACTCACTTGGATATTGAATATGAATATTATATTTTAAGAATTAAACAAGGAGAAGGAGAATTATCTCCTGAATTTTGTGATGATATTAAAGTAAATTATTGGGGCTCACTAACTGATGGATCTGTTTTTGACCAGACAACAACGCCAATAGTTAGTGATTTATCTACTTTCCTTCCTGGATGGCAACGTGTTTTACCTCAATTTAATACCTCTGGTTCTTTTGTGTCTAATAGTGATGGCACAGTATCATTTAGTGGTTATGGAATGGGAGCTATGTTTATCCCTTCAGGTTTAGGGTATTTTTCTACCTATCAGGACGGAATCCCTAGTTATTCAAACCTAATTTTTAAATTCGAGCTAATGCAAACCGAGTCTAATGATCACGATTCTGATAATATTCCTTCGTACATGGAAGTTTCTGGTTTAAATCAATACGATTTGTACGGATTTGATACTGATGATGATACAGCTCCTGATTTTTTAGATACTGATGACGATGGAGATGGTACAACTACTGCTGACGAAATTCAGATTGAATCTTATTCTAATACGACATTGTCAGGACTTCAAGCGGCACTCAGTTCAATTGATTTGTTATCAAATCAGTTTATCTCGCCCATTTCTACATCAGATGGAAGTTTTACCGCTAATGTCATATCTTTAATTGACTCTAATGCTAATGGAATTCCTAATTACTTGGACTCAACTGAATCCGATATTATTGAATAACAATATCTTTAAATATTATAAATTAGTTATTTTTTACTTCCTGTTGATCACCTTAAGTACTTTTTGAGTAATAGCATTACTGTTTAGTCCATACTTGTCCATTAGTTGCGCAGGGGTTCCAGATTCACCAAAAGTATCATTAGTGGCAACAAATTCTTGTGGAGTTGGGTTGTTTAGTGCCAAAACTCTAGCAACACTTTCTCCTAACCCACCCAAAAAATTATGTTCTTCAGCAGTTACAATACATCCTGTTTTTGCGACAGAATCTAAAATAGCTTTATCATCTAAAGGTTTGATAGTATGAATATTTATAACCTCTGCAGAAACTCCTTTTTGATGTAATAACTTTGCGGCTTCAAGCGCTTCCCAAACAAGATGACCGGTTGCAACAATAGTTACATCTGAACCTTCCTGAAGTTGAATCGCTTTTCCAATTTCAAATACTTGGTCTTCTGGCATGAAAACAGGAACAGCTGGTCTTCCAAACCTTAAGTAAACGGGGCCATCATGTTCTGCAATTGCTATTGTTGCAGCTTTCGTTTGATTGTAGTCACACGTATTAATAACGACCATTCCCGGCAACATTTTCATTAGACCAATATCTTCTAAAATTTGATGTGTAGCGCCATCTTCACCCAAGGTTAAACCGGCATGAGATGCACAGATCTTTACATTCTTATTTGAATATGCAATGGATTGTCTAATTTGATCATAAACACGTCCTGTAGAGAAATTCGCAAAAGTTCCAGTAAATGGGATTTTACCTCCAATAGTGAGTCCAGCTGCAATCCCCATCATATTTGCCTCTGCAATTCCAATTTGAAAGAAACGCTCTGGATTTTCATTAATAAACTCATTCATTTTTAAAGAGCCTATCAGATCGGCACATAGAGCTACTACATTAGGATTGGTTCTTCCAAGTTCTGCAAGGCCAGCTCCAAAACCACTTCTTGTATCTTTTTTTTCTGAGTATGTGTAAGTTTTCATATTAAGTTGGTTTTGAATTTAGTAATCTCCTAAAGTTTCTGGGTTCTGATTTAAAGCGCTCTCTAGCTGAGCATCATTAGGAGCTTTTCCGTGCCATGCATGAGTATGCATCATGAAATCAACTCCGTTACCCATCATTGTTTTTAACAATACGCAAACTGGCTTGCCTTTGCCAGTAGCTGCTTTGGCAGATGCCATACCTTCAATAATAGAATCAATATCGTTTCCATTTTCAACTTCAATCACTGTCCAGTCAAAAGCTTCAAATTTATCATTTATACTTCCCATAGGAAGTACATCGTCCGTTGCACCATCAATTTGTTTTCCATTTAAATCTATAGTAGCAATTAAATTATCAATATTTTTTGCAGATGCGTACATGATTGCTTCCCAGTTTTGTCCTTCTTGTAGTTCTCCATCTCCATGAAGCGTGTATATTAGATTAGAATCGTTGTTTAGCTTTTTAGATTCTGCTGCTCCCAAAGCTACCGACAGCCCTTGACCCAAAGATCCTGAAGCTATTCGAACCCCAGGAAGACCTTCATGTGTTGTTGGATGTCCTTGTAAACGTGAATTTAGTAGTCTAAAAGTATTCAATTCTTCAACCGGAAAGTATCCTGAATGAGCTAAGACGCTATAAAATACAGGAGAAATATGACCATTTGACAGGAAGAATAAATCTTCATCAATTCCATTCATTTCAAAACCAACCTTACGATTCATAATTTTAGTATAAAGTACTACTAAGAATTCTGTGCAACCTAGTGATCCTCCTGGGTGTCCTGAGTTTACTTTGTGAACCATGCGTAAAATATCTCTACGAACTTGGCTTGTTAAATCATGTAATATTTTATCTGACATTGACTGATTATTTGAAATTTGAAAAAGTATTCTCAAATATAATTTTAATTTTAAATAGATAAAATTATTAAACTTTAATTTTTTACAATTTAACTAACAATTTATAAAAAGAACCCAGTGGGTTTAATAAGTGTAATTTCTTTTCTATTTTTACGCCAAATTTTAAACTTTTATATGATAAAATTTATTAGGATTCAAGAATATAAGGTGTTGACTTACAGGATTTTGTTAGTGTTTTTGATGTACACCTACTCTAGGTTTTTATTCTTTGTATATAATTATTCTTTATTAGAAATTGATTCCATATCAGAATATATAAAATTGAGTTATCATGGTCTTGCGTTTGATACCGTCTCAATATTTTATTTAAATAGTTTGTTTGTAGTTCTGTCAATGTTTCCATTTTGGATAAACACTCATAAAATATATCAGAATATTATATTTGTAATCTATTTTTTAACCAATTTAATTGGAATCGCTTTTAATTTTGTAGACTTTATTTATTATAAATTCAACTACAACAGAACAACGGTTTCTGAGCTGGCTGTCATCGAAAATGAAAGTAATTTATTACATATGTTTTTTCGTTTTTCAATAAGTTATTGGCATGTTTTTTTACTATTTTTTGCTATGTCAGCCTTATGGATTTTCCTTTATAGAAAAGTTAAAGTAAACCATGAAATTTATTCCAAAGGAGTACTATCATATGTCTCATCATCTGTTGTTGCATTTCTATTAATAGCTACTTTTATGGTTGGAGGTATTAGAGGAGATTTTAAAAAGAGTACGCGACCTATAAACTTAGTGGACGCTAATAGATATGTTTCTAAAATCCAACATGCAGACTTTATTTTAAATACCCCTTTTGCAATTTTAAGAACTTTTAATAAAAAAACTTTTAAAAAAGTTCCATACACTCTTTCAGCTTCAATTATTGACAGTTTAGTTCAGCCAATTAAACGTTATAAAAATGACTTAAAAGTTAAGCCCAATATTGTGGTATTTATTACAGAAAGTTTTGGAAGAGAATATATGGGTGCGTTCAATCAAAATTCCAAGATTTCAAACTACGTTAGCTACACTCCATTTTTAGATTCATTAGCTTCTAAAAGTTTAATATTTGATAACGCTTTTGCTAATGGGAGAAAGTCTATTCATGGAATGTCATCTGTATTAGCAGGCATTCCTTCTTTTAAAGATGCGTTTACATCATCTCCTTATGCTAAACAAGAGATTGAGTCTGTTGTCTCTGTGCTAAACTCAAAAGGATATGATACTTCTTTTTTTCATGGGGCGCCCAATGGTTCAATGGGTTTTTTAGGGTTTTCTAATATTCTTGGTTTTGATCATTATTATGGAAAAACAGAATTTGATAATGATACTTTATTTGATGGGTTTTGGGGAATTTGGGATGAGCCATTTTTTCAGTTTATGAAAGAAGAACTAGATGCTAAACAAACTCCATTTTTTTCCACTATTTTCACAGTATCTTCACACGAACCTTATATTATTCCCGATAAATATGAGGGTCAATTTCCAAAAGGGAATTTACCAATGCATCAATGCGTTGGTTATACGGATTTTGCTTTTAAGCAATTTTTTGAATCTGCTAAAAATGAAATCTGGTTTGATAATACGATTTTTATTATCACTTCAGACCATACCAATCAAGTAGATTATAATGAATATTATAAGCCGATTAATAGGTATGCAATACCCATTATGATTTACAGTTCTGATGAAAAGTATACAGGACTAAATACTGAATTGTCTCAGCAAATTGATATTTATCCAACTATTTTAAATATGGTAGGGTATGACAAGCCTTTTAGAAGTTGGGGTAGAAGCCTGATAGACAGTAGTTTAACTTCAACAACCCCTTTTGTAATGAATTATAATGGACAAAACTATCAATTTAGTAAGGGGAATTTAATTTGTATATTTGACGGAGTAAGAGCTATTGGTTTTTATGATATTGACGACCTTGGTTTAGAAATTAATTTAATTTCTAAACGAACTAAAGAAATGGACGATATTGAATTGTCTTGCAAAGCATTTTTAAAAGATTATTTCGACAGAATAATTGATAGAAAGCTGTAAACAAAATTGATTACTAATGATAAAAAAAATAACCAAAACTTGTATTTGTCTCTTACTTTTTGGGGTTTCTAAATATGTTTACGATGTACATTTAAATTATAATTTCAAGGAAATATCTCAAAATAAAGTTTATAAATCGGGTGTTATTCCGCCTGAAAAAATCGCGGAATACATTGCAGATCATCAATTAAAAAGTGTTATTGATTTACGTTTTCCAAATACTAAGGATAAAATCAACAATCCTGAGATACCCAAAGAATTAACCGCTGAAAAGTTAGCAGTTGAGAAATTGGAAGGAGTTAATTATTTTAATTTAGGGACAGATCAAGTCCCTACACAAAACACAGTCGATGAGTTCTTAGAAATTATGGACGATCCCTCTAATTATCCTGTATTAATTCATTGTTACCATGGAGTTGGGCGAGCACAAATGTTTTCGGCACTTTACAGAATTGAATATGAAGGTTGGACAAATCAAGAAGCTAGAGAACAAACTAGATTGCTATTAAAAGGCAGTTCGTTCGACGAAGGAGCCCCTAAAGGAGATTATTTGATTAACTATGAACCGCGAGAAATAAAACAACTTTAATTAGTTTTATGATATCAGGATTAAAGTTTCATTTACCCAATACAATATTTTCATTAACCTTGTAATTGTAATAGTTTGAAATTCGATTTATTAAAAAAAGACATTGATACTAGGGCAAGAGCTGGAAACCTAACTACAGATCATGGTGTTATAGAAACACCTATTTTTATGCCTGTAGGTACTGTAGGTACTGTTAAAGGAGTTCATCAACGAGAACTTAAAAATGACATTAACCCAGACATCATTTTAGCAAATACTTATCATTTATTTCTCCGTCCTGAAATTGATATTCTAGAAAAAGCAGGAGGACTCCACAAGTTCATGAATTGGGATCGAAATATCTTAACGGACTCGGGTGGCTATCAAGTATACTCGTTATCAGCTAATCGAAAAATTAAAGAGGAAGGTGTTAAGTTTAAAAGTCATATTGATGGTAGTATGCATACCTTTACTCCAGAAAATGTTATGGAAATTCAACGTAGTATTGGAGCAGATATAATCATGGCTTTTGATGAGTGTACCCCTTATCCTTGCGATTACAATTATGCTAAAAGATCAATGCACATGACTCACCGTTGGTTAGATCGTTGTATAAATCACCTAGATAAAATTCCCTTAAAATATGATCATAATCAAGTGTTCTTTCCTATTGTTCAGGGAAGTACATATAAAGATTTGCGTCTTCAATCTGCAGAATATATTGCCAATGCTGGGGCTGTTGGAAATGCTATAGGAGGGCTGTCAGTTGGGGAGCCTGCAGAAGAGATGTATGCAATGACAGATGTTGTTTGTGAAATACTCCCAGAAGATAAACCAAGATATTTAATGGGAGTTGGAACCCCAATAAATATTTTAGAAAATATTGCTTTAGGTATTGATATGTTTGATTGCGTGATGCCTACTCGTAATGCTAGGAATGGTATGCTATTCACAGCACATGGTTCAATAAATATTAAAAATCAGAAGTGGAAAGACGATTTCTCTCCAATTGATGAAATGGGTATAACTTTTGTTGACACAGAATATTCAAAAGCATATTTAAAACACTTATTTAGTGTTAATGAGTTATTAGGTAAACAAATAGCTACAATTCATAATCTGGGTTTTTATCTATGGTTAACTCGTCAAGCAAGAAAACATATATTAGCAGGAGATTTCGGGACTTGGAAAGCAATGATGGTCAAACAAATGGATAATCGTTTATAAACAATGAAAATTTTAGATTGGTACATATTAAAAAGGTATTTGTTTACATTTTTCATGATGTTACTTTTATTTATTCCAATTGGAATAACTGTAAATCTAGCTGAAAAAATTGACCGAATATTAGAAAACGAAGTTCCATTACAAGAAGTATTGTACTTTTATTTTGACTTTACTATTTATTTTGCAAACCTATTATTTCCACTTTTTCTATTTCTCTCTGTAATTTGGTTTACCTCTAAACTAGCTAATAATACTGAAGTTGTTGCTTTTTTAAGTTCAGGAGTTTCTTTTTCACGTTTTTTAAGACCCTACTTTATTGGGGCTTCATTTGTAGCATTTTTGGCATTAATGTTGGGAATGTATTGGGCCCCTATTGCAAGTAAAGGATTTAACGAATTCAATTACAAATATTTAAATAACTCTAAGGCAATTGAGACACAACATATTTACAGGCAAATTAATGACAACGAATACATTTATGTAAGTAATTTTGATCCTAAAACCAGGCGCGGAAACAATTTCACACTTGAGCATTTTGAAGGAAACAAATTGGCTTACAAAATTTCTGCGTCAGCTATTAGATATGTTGAAAAAGACACTACATATAGCTTAACCAATTATAATTTAAGGATTATTGGTAATGATAATGATAAACTTGAATATTTGCGGCGTAAAGACACTCTTTTCAGTTTTGATTTAGAAGACCTTACCCCTCCCAAATACGTAGCTGAAACATTAACATATGGTGAGTTAATTCGATTTATTTCAAGAGAAGAAGTAAGAGGTTCCAACAACATTAATCGTTACAAAGTAGTACAGTATAAAAAATGGAGTTTGCCTGTTTCTGTATTTATTTTAACAATTATAGCTGTAGCAGTTTCGTCTATTAAAAGAAGAGGAGGGATGGGAGTCAATTTAGCTTTTGGAATAGTCATAGCTATGATTTATGTCTTTTTTGATAAGGTCTTTGGTGTCATGGCTGAACAATCTGATTTTTCTCCATTATTAGCTGTTTGGTTTCCAAATATTCTTTTTGGCACGCTAGCAATTTATCTACTGTATAATGCCAAGCGTTAAAGTAAAAAATTATATCCATTTACATTTTCTTGTAATAATAGCTGGTTTTACAGCTGTGTTAGGAGAGTTAATAACATTAGAAGCAATTCCGTTAGTATGGTTCCGAATGTCTATTGGAGCTATATTAATGATTATCTATATTAAATTTAAAAACACTCCTTTAAGAGTTCCATTTAAAGTCCTTGTTAAGCTTGCCATAGCAGGAGTCATCATAGCTCTTCATTGGATTACATTTTTTGCAGCAATTAAAGTCTCAAATATTTCCATTACTTTGGCTATGTTCTCAACTGGTGCTTTCTTTGCATCTCTCATAGAGCCTTTATTTTTTAAACGAAAAATTATTGCTTATGAAATTTTGTTAGGTCTCATAGTTATTGTTGGAGTTGTACTGATTACTCAAACAGAACTCAATTACATATTAGGAATTTTTTTAGGAATATCATCTGCATTGTTTTCAACTCTATTTGCAGTTCTAAATGGCAAATTTGTACAAAATTATCCGCCGTCAATTATTTCATTTTATGAGTTTGTTTCTGGAGTAATATTTATGTCCATTTTCTTAGCTCTGGACGGAGATGGTTTTAATGTAGCATACTTTCAGCTTTCATTTTCTGACTGGGTATATTTATTTATTCTAGCCTCAGTGTGTACTGCCTATGCTTTTATATCATCTGTACATATTATGAAGTATATAAGCCCTTACACAGTTGTACTAACCTATAATTTGGAGCCTATTTATGGAATTGTTTTAGCTTTATTGATTTTTCCGGAATCAGAGACCATGCGTCCTCAGTTTTATGTAGGGGCTTGCCTAATTATTTGTACTGTTTTATTTAATGCCATATTCAAGAATATCAAAAAGTCTAAAATCTAAGCTATGAAATCTATTTAAAGCGATTAAAGTTTTATATTTGTTAACTAACTTAAACTAATCTTGAACTTCAATGGAATATTTAGAATTTGAGTTACCTATCAAGGAACTAGAGGATCAATTGCAAAAATGTCAAATTATTGGTAAAGAAAGCGATGTTGATGTTTCGGAAACATGCTTGCAAATCCTTCAAAAATTAGATATTGCTAAAAAAGAAATTTATAAAAATTTAACGCCATGGCAGCGTGTACAATTATCTAGACATCCAAACCGTCCTTATACCTTAGATTATATTAATTCTATTTGTGGTGATTCATTTTTGGAGTTACACGGAGATCGTAATTTTAAAGACGATAAAGCGATGATTGGTGGGCTTGGTAAAATAGGTGATCAAAGCTTTATGTTTATTGGTCAACAAAAAGGATACAATACCAAAACACGACAGTACAGAAACTTTGGAATGGCTAACCCAGAAGGATATAGAAAAGCCCTTCGCTTAATGAAATCAGCTGAGAAATTTGGAATTCCAGTGGTTTCGCTCATTGATACCCCCGGAGCTTACCCAGGCTTAGAAGCAGAAGAACGTGGTCAAGGCGAGGCAATTGCAAGGAATATTCTTGAAATGACTCGTTTAAAGGTGCCTATTATTACTATTATTATAGGAGAAGGTGCTTCTGGTGGTGCTTTAGGAATTGGAGTAGGTGATAAAGTTTTAATGTTAGAAAATACTTGGTATTCTGTAATCTCTCCAGAATCTTGTTCTTCAATTTTATGGAGAAGTTGGGAGTATAAGGAAAAAGCTGCTGACGCCCTAAAATTAACTGCGAAAGATATGAAACGAATGAAGTTAGTTGATGAGATTATAAAAGAACCCTTGGGAGGGGCTCATAAAGATCGTAATAAGACATTCTTGACCGTTTCAAACGCAATTGTTAAATCTTATTGTGAATTCAAAAACTTATCACCAAAAGAATTGGTTACAAAACGCATGGATAAGTACTCACAAATGGGAGTATATGACGATTAATAAATAGCTTTCTTTCTTAAGAAAAATTAAGCCAAGTGTTACACTTGATTTTTTCAATGCTTATTAACAATATTTTAAACTTATAAACACTTTTGTTGTTGAGTATACTATATTAATGACTCTTTATATTCTTCATATTTTAATTACTTTAGTAATATGAAACAGCCAGACCAAATAAAAACATTCAAAACCGATACAAGCACATTGATCAGCTTGGAAAAAGGTAAAATTCCTCCACAGGCAACGGACTTAGAGGAAGTGGTTCTTGGGGCCATGATGATTGATAAAAAAGGAGTCGACGAAGTTATTGACATTCTTAGTGTGGATGCTTTTTATAAAGATTCTCACCAGTACATTTTTGAAGCAATCTTACAATTGTTTGAGAACAGTGAGCCAGTAGATTTGTTAACCGTTTCAACACAGTTACGTAAAAACTCTAAACTCGATTTAGTGGGAGGAGATTTTTATTTAATTTCATTAACACAAAAAGTGTCTTCATCTGCACATATTGAGTTTCATGCACGTATTATTTTACAAAAATTTATACAACGAAGTTTAATTAAAATTTCAAATGAAATCATTGAAGATTCTTTTGACGAAACAAAGGATGTTTTTGATTTATTGGATAAAGCCGAAACACGTTTATATGAAGTTACACAAGGGAATATAAAAAAATCAACAGAAACTGCACAAGATTTAGTGTTCCAAGCAAAGAAAAAAATTGAAGAAATCTCTAACAAGGAAGGTCTAAGTGGGGTGCCTTCAGGATTTGAAAAATTAGATAAATTAACTTCAGGCTGGCAAGAAAGTGATTTAATAATTATAGCAGCTCGTCCTGGAATGGGAAAAACAGCTTTAACGCTTTCAATGGCACGTAATATTGCGGTTACTCAAAATATTCCCGTAGCTTTTTTTTCATTAGAAATGTCTTCGGTTCAGTTAATTACAAGATTAATTTCTTCTGAAACTGGCCTAAGTTCTGATAAACTAAGAACAGGTCGTCTTGAAAAGCATGAATGGGAACAGTTAAATGTAAAGGTTAAGTCACTTGAAAAAGCACCTCTTTATATTGATGACACTCCCTCACTATCTATATTTGATCTAAGAGCCAAAGCACGTCGATTAGCATCTCAAAATGGAATTAAACTAATAATCGTAGATTATCTACAACTTATGACTGGTGGTGGTAATCAGAAAAACGGGAATCGTGAACAAGAAATTTCTATGATATCACGAAATCTTAAAGCTTTAGCTAAAGAGCTTAGTATTCCCGTAATTGCATTATCCCAATTGTCAAGAGCGGTTGAAACTCGAGGAGGGAGTAAGCGTCCACTACTTTCTGATTTGAGAGAATCGGGTGCAATTGAACAAGATGCAGATATCGTTTCATTTATTTATCGTCCAGAATATTATAAGATTGACGAATGGGACGATGAACAACACACCCCCTCTGAAGGTCAAGCAGAATTTATAATTGCAAAGCACCGTAATGGAGGTTTAGAGAATATTAGATTAAAGTTTATCGGACATCTAGGTAAGTTTGACAATTTAGATGATTTTGATTCTCCTTTTGACACCGAGTTTCACTCAAAAATGAATGCAGCAGCTAATGACGACACTTTCAAGAAGGATGATTTTCGAGTAGAACCAAATCAAGCTTTTGGGGATTCTGATGATGACACTCCTTACTAGCCCTCATTTTTTTAATTATCTTTAGAAAATGAAAAAGCTAATTCTAATACTTTGCCTATTTTTTTCCTTAAATTCTTTTGCATCTTATATTCTAATTCCTATGGATGCTGAAGGTCAAAAAAATCATTTAAAAGCTTACGGAATCACATATTGGGTTCTTGATAAACAACAAAATGTTAAATGGCTTCTTAACTATAGAGGAGGGGCTTTTTTAATACCATACATAGATTCTTTAGAGAAGGAATGTCTGATAAGAGGAGTTTCTTATGAAGTCTTGAGTGTCGAAAAAGTTGAAGATATTTTAAAGTATATCGCGAGTCCTAGTAAAAATATGGATGCTATTATTCTTGAAAAGGCACCAAAAATTGCAGTGTATTCTCCGATTGGAAGTCAACCGTGGGATGATGCTGTCACAATGGTTTTAACCTATGCGGAAATTCCTTATGAAACCATTTATGATACAGAAGTTTTAAATAATGCATTATTGATTTACGATTGGTTACACCTTCATCATGAAGATTTTACAGGCCAATATGGAAAATTTTACAGAGCATATAGAAATGCTGCTTGGTATATAAACCAACAACAATCGGCAGAGGCGCTAGCTACATCATTGGGATACAGTAAAGTATCAAATCAAAAGCTAGCTGTGGCCAAAAAAATTAGAGAATATGTATTAGGAGGTGGCTTTATGTTTGCTATGTGTAGTGCAACAGATAGTTTTGATATTGCTTTAGCAGCCCAAGAACTTGATATTTGTGAACCTATGTTTGATGGAGATGGGACCTCCCCAAATTATCAAGGTCAACTTGATTATTCCAAAACGTTTGCTTTTAGAGATTTTATTATTGAACGTGATCCAAAAGTATACGAATTTTCTAGTATAGATATGACTCAAAGACGCCAAATATCTAAAGATATAGACTATTTTACTCTAATGGATTATTCTGCTAAATGGGATCCCATTCCTACAATGCTTAATCAAAACCACACAGCACTTGTCAAAGGATTTATGGGACAAACAACCTCATACTCCAGAAATCTTATCAAATCAAATGTGTTAGTAATGGGTGAAAACAAGTCAAACGGGGAAGCCCGTTACATTCACGGAATTAAAGGAAAAGGTTTCTTTACATTTTATGGAGGTCACGACCCTGAGGACTACACGCACAGGGTAGGAGACCCCAAAACTGAACTTGACTTACATCCAACCTCACCTGGGTATCGCCTTATTCTAAACAATATTTTATTTCCTGCTGCACAGAAGAAAAAACAAAAAACATAAACCTAACTAAATCCTTATTTAACAAAAAAAGTCCACTCATTTGAGTGGACTTTTTATAATATAAGCGAATATTATACAATAGGCAGGATGCCTTATTTTAGTGTGTCAATTATAGCTTTGAAAGCTGCGGGATCGTTCATCGCTAAATCAGCCAATACCTTACGGTTAAGGTCAATATTGTGTGTTTTGAGTTTTCCCATAAATTGTGAATAAGATAAACCATGAGCTCTAGATCCAGCGTTTATACGCATGATCCATAATGCACGGAACGTTCTTTTTTTGTTTCTACGGTCTCTGTAGGCGTATAGCATAGCTTTATCTACTGCATTTTTTGCAACAGTCCATACATTTTTACGACGTCCAAAGTATCCTTTGGCTTGTTTTAATACTTTTTTTCAGCGGGCTCTTTTGGCCACTGAGTTTACTGATCTTGGCATTTCTTAAAGTTTTTTGTAGTAGGCGATTCAATATTTTTTGAATTCTTTTATTGGCCTAACTCCATGGTTTATAAAAATTTGTTTAACCTAGCAATTAATTACTTTAAACGTAATTGTTGCTTAATGTTGGCTTCATCACTAGCATGAACTAACGTACTGTGAGTAAGAGCAAGCTTACGTTTTTTCGACTTCTTCGTTAGAATGTGGCTTTTGAACGCATGCTTTCTTTTGATTTTTCCAGTACCAGTCAATTTAAATCTTTTTTTGGCACTAGACTTGGTTTTCATTTTAGGCATTTTCTACTTTATTTAGTTACTTCGCTTATTTTACTTTTTTTGGTGATATGAACATAATCATACGCTTCCCTTCTAATTTTGGCATTTGCTCTACTTTACCTAAGTCTTCTAAATCTTGCGCTAAACGCAACAATAAAATTTGACCTTGTTCTTGATAGATAATTGATCTCCCTTTGAAAAATACAAATGCTTTTAATTTAGCTCCTTCTTTCAAAAATTTTTCAGCATGTTTTCTTTTAAAAGCATAATCATGATCATCTGTTTGTGGTCCAAAACGAATCTCTTTGACGATTACTTTAGTTGCTTTTGATTTAATAGCTTTATCACGCTTTTTTTGTTCGTAAAGAAACTTTTTATAGTCCATTACCTTACATACAGGGGGTATAGCTTTTGGAGATATTTCTACCAAATCAACTTCTTGTTCTCTAGCAATCGCTAGTGCTTTAGATAAGGAATAAACACCCACTTCAATATTGTCACCAACAAGTCTTAATTCTTCTGCCGTGATTTTTCTATTGATTCTGTGTTGATCTTCTTTAATGATCCTTAGTGGACCTCTATCTCTTCTTCTACGTATTGCTATGGCTTTATGTTTTAGTTAAACTTTTAAAATTCTTTTAATGTTTTTTTAATTTCAGTTTCAATTATTAATGAAAATGACTCAACACTAATCGTGCCTAAATCATCCCCACCATGCTTTCTTACGCTTATCGTTTGGTGGGATTCTTCTTTCTCACCAACTATAATCATAAAAGGGATTTTTTGTATTTCTGCATCCCTTATTTTCTTACCCATGGTTTCATTTCTATTATCCACGAGGGCGCGAATTTCGTTATTTTCTAGCAAATTTAAAACTTTTCGAGCGTATTTTTCATATTTCTCGCTAATTGAAAGGATAATAACTTGTTCAGGCATTAGCCAAAGTGGAAAATTCCCTCCCGTGTGCTCTAACAAAATAGCCACAAAACGTTCCATACTTCCGAACGGAGCACGGTGAATCATAACCGGTCTGTGCAGTTCGTTATCAGCTCCTTTGTAAGTTAAGTCAAACCTTTCGGGTAAGTTGTAGTCTACCTGAATGGTGCCTAATTGCCACTCACGTCCTAGTGCATCTTTGACCATGAAGTCTAATTTTGGACCATAAAAAGCGGCTTCTCCAGTTTCTACAATATAATTTAATCCTTTTGCTTTTGCAGCATTTATAATTGCCTTCTCAGCCTTATCCCAAACATCAGAATCCCCAATATATTTATCCATATTTTCTGGATCACGAACCGACACTTGTGTCGAAAAGTTTTCAAACCCTAATGATCCAAAAACATAAAGAACAAGATCTATTACGTTTTGAAATTCTTCGTCTAGCTGATCAGGCATACAAAAAATGTGAGCATCATCTTGAGTAAAACCTCTAACTCGTGTTAAGCCGTGTAATTCACCACTTTGTTCGTATCTATAAACCGTTCCAAATTCAGCATATCGTTTAGGTAATTCTTTATAGCTAAAGGGCTTCGCATTATATATTTCACAATGATGTGGGCAATTCATTGGTTTCAGTAAGAACTCTTCATCCATTTTAGGAGTTTTTATGCTTTGAAAGCTATCTGCACCATATTTGTCGTAATGTCCTGAGGTAACGTAAAGTTCTTTTTGGCCAATATGTGGCGTTATTACCTCTTCATAGCCAGCTTTTTTTTGTGCTCTTTTTAAGAAATCTTCTAAGCGAGATCTTAATGCGGCTCCTTTAGGCAACCACAAAGGTAATCCTTGTCCTACTTTCTGTGAAAAGGTAAAAAGTTCTAATTGTTTCCCTAGTTTTCTGTGGTCTCTTTTTTTAGCTTCTTCTAAAAGAGCTAAGTATTCGGTGAGTTCTTTTTGTTTTGGAAATGTAATTCCATAAACTCTAGTTAATTGAGTATTGTTTTCGTCTCCCCTCCAGTAAGCGCCAGCGACACTTAAAACTTTTACCGCTTTAATGATGCTTGTATTAGGAATGTGTCCACCACGACATAAATCAGTAAACGATGAATGATCGCAAAAAGTAATTTCTCCGTCGTTAAGGTTTTCAATTAACTCAACTTTATATTTGTTTCCCTCTTTTTTGTATTTATTTAGTGCTTCTGCTTTTGATACAGGTTTTATTCTAAAATCATGTTTACCTCTAGCGATCTCCAACATTTTATCTTCAATCGTTTTAAAGTCTTTTTCGGAAATAACCTGACCATCTAAATCTACATCGTAATAAAATCCATTTTCAATAGCAGGTCCAATAGATAATTTAACTCCAGGATATAATTCTTCTAAGGCCTGAGCCAATACATGAGAAGATGAGTGCCAAAAAGCTTTTTTTCCTAGAGAATCTTTCCAAGTATACAGTGTCAAACTGCCATCACAGTTTATTAAGGTAGAGGTTTCAACAGTAATATCATTAAATCTGGCTGAAATTACATTTCTTGCAAATCCCTCACTAATATCTTTAGCAACTTCTAATACGGTTAGACTTTGTTCAAAAGTTCTTACACTTCCATCAGGCAACGTAATATTAATCATAGTTCATATTATAATAGGAAGCAAATATAGGAGTATAAACGGTTTCAACCAATAACTATTAGTATAATTTACTGAATAGTAATTTAAATTT
>CESU01107539.1_pt1 | contig 17349 bp, 16 predicted proteins | sample 531141 | NCBI WGS metagenome assembly CESU01 (sample SAMEA2621401, study PRJEB7988) | marine metagenome | isolation source: saline water (ENVO:00002010), including
ATAGTTGCTGCTTTTGTTTGGTTGTAGTCACAAGTATTAATAACTGTCATTCCTGGTAACATCTTCATTAAACCAATATCTTCTAAAATTTGATGAGTTGCACCGTCTTCCCCAAGTGTTAACCCTGCATGAGATGCACAAATTTTTACATTTTTATCTGAATAGGCTATGGATTGACGTATTTGATCATATACACGACCAGTAGAAAAGTTAGCAAATGTTCCAGTAAATGGAATTTTACCCCCTATGGTTAAACCTGCAGCTATACCCATCATATTAGCTTCTGCTATTCCTACTTGAAAGAAACGTTCTGGATGATTGTCTTTAAAATCATTCATTTTCAATGACCCTATTAAATCAGCACATAGTGCAACTACATTAGGATTTGTTTTTCCTAACTCTGTTAAACCATCACCAAAACCAGAGCGAGTGTCTTTCATTTCTGTGTATGTATATTTTTTCATTATTTGTGTTATTATTTATAAGTAAAAATAAGTTATTAATTAAACCTTATTGGGCAATTTTTAGCAATTCTTTATATAATTTATGAACAGGTAACCCCATGACATTAAAATAGCTTCCTGTGATTTTTTTTACACCTATTAATCCTATCCAATCTTGAATTCCATAACTTCCAGCTTTATCAAATGGAGTAAATTTTTCTATATAATAATTAATTTCTTCGTTTGTAAATTCTTCAAATTCAACACTAGTTTTATCATTAAATATGCTTTGAAAAGATGCGCTTTTTATACTTACTGATGTGAAAACATCATGTTCTTTACCCGACATTTTCTTTAGCATATCAAATGCGTCTTTTTTATTTATTGGTTTCCCAATTGCTTTTTCTTCAAACCAAACAATAGTATCTGATGTTATCAATAAATCATTAGGTTTTAAATTACTGAAACATTTAGATTTTAAATCTGCTAAATAGTCTGTTATTTGAGCTCCTTTTAAATGGTCTGGATATGTTTCATCTACTTCTCTGATGTCAATAGTAAAAGGAACATCTAATTCTTTGAAAAAATGTTGTCTTCGAGGTGAACCAGAAGCTAGAATAAGATTATAATTAGAAAGTTTTTCTCGGAGCATTATGATGGATTATATGATATTAACAATAAACTAAATATTTATCATATGTAAATCAGGTATTAAATGTTTTTTTTATTCTTGCTAGATCACGTTTACTATCACGATTTTTTATGGTTTCTCTCTTGTCATGGACTTTTTTTCCTTTGGCCAAAGCTACTTCAAGTTTAGCCCAACCATTTTCATTTAAAAAAAGTCGTAAAGGGACTATCGTATTACCTTTAGCTTCAACATCCTTTTTTAAACTACGTAATTCTTTTTTATTGAGTAATAATCTACGTTCACTTGTAGTTTTGTGATTAAAATGATGTCCATATAAATACTCTTCAATATACATATTAACAATAAAAAGCTCTCCTTTATCATTAAATTCACAAAAGCTCTCTGTAATTCTTGCTTTACTCTGGCGAATCGATTTAATTTCGGTTCCAGTTAATTGAATACCAGCAGTGTATTTATCCAAAATCTCATACTCGAAACGAGCCTTTTTATTCTGTATGTTTATTTTTTTTTGAATTGCCATTGATTAAATACTTTCAAAAATTGAAGTTTTATATATATCTTCACAAAGATACATTTTTACTACGCTTAAATAACTGTAATTTAGATGTAACTATTATAACATTATTAATCAATTTCCTCTTTATGAAGTCATTATTTATTTTATGTTTTGTCTCAATTTTTTTATTTTCTTGTAAACCATCAGAAAATAACTTTTCAGCACAAGAAATCATTGATGCTTCTATTCGTGTTTCAGGTGTGGATAAAATTGCAAATGCAACATTATCTTTTAATTTTAGAGATAAATATTATGTTGCATCAAGAAATAACGGAAGTTTTGAATTGAATAGAGTTTTAATAAATAATAATGATACGATTATTGACGTTTTATCAAATTCTGGATTTAAAAGGATTAAGAATTCTAAACCTTTACAAATTCAAGACGCTATGGCTAGTAAATTTAGTGAGTCTGTTAATTCTGTTCATTATTTTTCTATTTTACCTTATGGTTTAAATGATAAAGCTGTGCAAAAGAAATTATTGGGCGAATCCAAAATTAAAGGAGATAAGTATTATAAGATAGAAATCACTTTTTCAAAAGAGAATGGGGGAGTAGATTATGATGATGTTTTTATTTATTGGATTAAAAAAGAAAACTTTAAAATAGGTTTTGTAGCCTACAGGTATAATACTAATGGTGGTGGCATTCGTTTTAGAGAGGTTCGTAAAGAACATTTTATTGCAGGGATTAGTTTAGTAGATTATAATAATTATAAACCAATAAACTCTTCTATTAAACTTAATAATTTAGACAGAATCTTCCAAAAAGGTGAGTTGGAAAAAATTTCTGAAATTAAATTAGAGGATATTAAAATTATATTTAATTAATTTTCAATAAAATAGAGGAAATTTTTCCATTAGAAATAGTTACGATATAAAGGTTTGAATTGTTATTGTCATTTATTTCGTTATACTTTTCAATGCCTAAAATTTTATTTACAAATACATTAGTTGTATTGCTATGTCCAACAACTAGTACAGTTTTTCCCTTTGTATTATTTTGAAAGGCTTCAGAATACATCATGTTTGGATTGTATAATAAAATTGGTAAATTTTTACTAGTTGCAGTTGGTTTCGCTGTTAATTTAGTTCTATTGTAATCTGTAGAATAGATAGCATCAAAAGGAACATCCGAAAATACATCTTTCCAAGCCTCAGCTCTTTTGTACCCATTAAAATTCAAATTTGGATTTTTATCTGTTTTGTCTATTCGTAATTTTTCTGCATGACGAATGAAATAATACGTAGTAATTTCCTGAGCATAAGAAATCAAGGTTAGACTTAAAAAGATAAAAGTTAGAATTAGTTTTTTCATTATTTATATTTATAGTGAAACCAATATAATCATAATAGAATTAAGCATAAATATTTTGGACAATTTTATTGTAAAAAATGTTCTTTTTTATTCGTGTATTTATACTACTCTGATTACTATTTTTTAATATTTAGATTGTATTTTTGTTAATCAAATATTTCAATGGGGTTATTTAATAGAATTTTAGGAACTAAGCTTAAAGCAGAGAAAGAATCTTTAGTTAATTGGATACCATTTAATTCTTTAGATCAAATAAAAACAATCAAAGAGTTATCTAAATCTGAAACTATCCTTATTTTTAAACATTCAACACGATGCGGTATTAGCAGTATGGTAATCAAACGTTTTGAAAACTTATTTGAAATATCAATGAAAAATGTCAAGGTATTTTACTTAGACTTGCTAAGTTTTAGATCCATTTCAGATGAAGTAGGACTTAGCTTTAACGTACAGCATCAATCACCTCAATTATTAATTATTAGAAATGAGGTAGCTGTTAAAGATGCATCTCATCATGATATTACCTCAATAAACATCAAAAAATATCTTTAATAAATTTTCCAATAAAATTATTTAAATTTTGTCCAAAATAAATACAATAAAAAATACTTCAGGAAAAGAACTTTATAATTATCAAAAAATTGCCATTGAAGAAATATTTCAGCGGTTTGATAATGCTGCTGATGATTACCATTTATTATATCAATTACCTACTGGAGGAGGGAAAACTGTTATTTTCTCAGAAATTGTAAGACGATACATTTCTAAGTATAATAAAAAAGTTTTAGTGCTAACCCATAGAATTGAATTAAGTAAACAAACTTCAAATATGCTTGGTGAATTTGGAGTTCCTAATAAAATCATAAACAGCACAGCGAATTTAGATGACCAAGATAATTATCATTGTTTTGTAGCAATGGTAGAAACCTTAAAAAATAGATTAACAGATGATAAGTTAGATATTTCTGATATAGGACTTGTTATTGTTGATGAAGCTCACTACAATTCATTTACCAAAATTTTTAAATTTTTTGATGATTCTTTCATCTTAGGGGTTACAGCCACTCCGTTAAGTTCTAATATAAAACTACCAATGTATGAAAACTACAAAGAGTTATATGTTGGTGAAACTATTGAGCATTTAATAGAAAATCATTACTTAGCAAGTGCTAATATGTATTCTTATAATGTTGGTTTAACATCTCTTGAAGTTGGAGCAAATGGAGACTATACTGTAAAGTCTTCAGAGGATTTATATACTAATGTTGATATGCTGTCAAAACTTGTAAGTGCTTATGAGGAGACATCAAAAGGAAAAAAGACATTAATTTTCAATAATGGTATCCATACCTCTATACAGGTTTTTCATGCCTTTAAAAGAGCTGGATATCCAATTGCACATTTAGACAATACCAATACAAAAAAAGAACGTGATTTTATTTTAAGATGGTTTAAAAAAACACCAAATGCGATCATAACCTCTGTAAGTATTTTAACAACTGGTTTTGATGAACCTACTATAGAATCCATTATTTTAAATAGAGCAACAAAATCGTTAACTTTATATTATCAAATGATAGGACGTGGTTCAAGAATTTTAGATCATAAAACAACCTTTAATGTTGTTGATTTAGGAAATAACTTCCACAGATTTGGAGCTTGGGGTGCAGATTTAGATTGGCAAAGAATGTTTAGAGCACCAGATTATTATTTAGATGCAATTTTATCTGACGAAGAGATTGAAGGTACATTTAGATTTGAACTTCCTAGTGAGATTAAAAAAGAATTTTCAAAGTCTACTGAACTTTATTTTGACATTAAAAAAGAATATTTAAGTACTATCAGGGCAGGAGAGTCTTCAAAAAAAGTACTTGAAAGGTCTATTATACACCACGCTAAAATATGTATTGAGAATAGTGAAGATGTTTATGATTCTTTAGCTTTAGTAAAAATGCTAGGTGAAGAAATAGACGATCGTATCAATAGATACTCTAAATGTATATCTAAAAGTACGCACAACTTCATTACTTGGTTAAAAGAAGATTATCGGAAAAAACTAAAAGCTTATTTAAGAGCAAATTTTGATGAAGATTTCGAAAAAATTCACGGCCATCCTCCAATTGAGGAGTAAAATTAAAACATAAAAAAGCTTTCTGAATAACAGAAAGCTTTTTATCTTTTGAGAATATAAGAAGTTATTTTGCAGGTATAATTTGGCCTACACATTCTCCAAAACCAATTCTAACACTTTCATTTTTACAATGAGCTCTCATTATAACAGTATCAAAATCATTAATAAATTTTCTCTCTGTTCCATCATTTAATTTAATTGGATGTTGACCTTTCCACGTAAGTTCTAACATTGATCCATAACTATCTTTAGTAGGACCTGATATTGTTCCGCTTCCCATCATATCTCCTGCATTTACTGGGCATCCATTGACTGTATGATGAGCCAATTGTTGAGCCATAGTCCAATACATATATTTAAAGTTGGAATTAGCGATAATGGTTTCTTTTTCACCATCAGGTTGAATTCCAACTTGAAGCTTAATATCAAAACTTCCATTACCTTTATTTTGAAGATATGGAAGTGGTTCAAAATCTTGTTTTGGGTTTTCAACTCTAAAAGGCTCTAAGGCGTCTAAAGTTACTATCCAAGGTGAAATTGTTGATGCGAAACTCTTTCCTAAGAAAGGCCCTAATGGAACATATTCCCAGGCTTGAATATCTCTTGCAGACCAATCATTAAACTGAACCAACCCAAAGATATATTCTTCAGCTTCCTCAATAGGAATTCTCTCACCTAGATTATTGGAGGCGGTAGTGATAAAAGCCATTTCCAATTCAAAATCCAATAATTTAGAAGGTCCAAAACCTGGAGTATTTGATCCCTCTAATGGTCTAGTTTGTCCAAAGGGTCTTCTTATTTTTGTTCCAGAAGGTATTATAGAAGAACTTCGTCCATGATATCCGATTGGAATATGAAGCCAATTTGGTAATAAAGCATTTTCTGGGTCTCTGAATAAACTTCCAACATTTGTAGCATGCTCTTTACTTGCATAGAAATCTGTATAATCACCTATACTTACTGGCAATAACATTTCTACTTCATCCATCCTAAAAATAATCTTATCTTTATGTGTGGGGTTATCTCTTAAAGTACCATTGGTAACATCAAATATATCAGCAATTCTATTTCTTACTAATCGCCATGTTTTTCTGCCATCAGCTATAAAATCATTCAAATTATCCTGTAAAAAAATATCATCTGTAAGTGGAATTCCTTCAAAATATCCCAACTGGTGAACTGCTCCTAAATCGATAGCAAAATCACCAATTCTGCTACCAATAGTTATGATATCATCCTTTGTAATAAATACTCCAAAAGGAATGTTTTGTATTGGGAAATCAGAGTTATCATAAACTTGTAACCAAGATTTTCTTTTTGGGTTGTTGGCTGTTATTTTCATTAAAAATTGTTAATAAAGTTTGTATCAAATATAGTGGAAAGTTATCATCTTAAAAACGTTTTTTTACTACATTTGAATTTCTTAATTAAATTTTAACAATGCAACGAGATATAGAGATTTTTGAATTAATAGAAGCTGAAAAAAATAGACAACTAAATGGCTTAGAATTAATTGCTTCAGAGAATTTTGTTAGTGACCAAGTAATGGAAGCAGCAGGATCTGTTTTAACAAATAAGTATGCAGAAGGATATCCTCAAAAAAGATATTATGGCGGATGTGAAATTGTAGATATTGTTGAGCAGTTAGCTATAGATAGAGCAAAAGAATTGTATGGTGCTGAATATGCAAATGTTCAACCTCATTCTGGTTCACAAGCCAATACAGCTGTTTTTCACGCGTGTCTAAAACCAGGTGATGCTATTTTAGGTTTTGATTTGTCGCATGGAGGTCATTTAACTCATGGCTCTCCCGTAAATTTTTCCGGAAAACTTTATTCACCTCATTTTTATGGAGTTGAAAAAGAAACAGGTGTTTTAAATTATGATACCATTCAAGAAATTGCATTTAAAGTTAAGCCAAAATTAATTATTGCTGGAGCTTCAGCGTATTCAAGAGATATAGACTTTAAACGTTTTAGAGCAATTGCAGATAGTGTAAATGCATTATTGTTAGCTGATATTTCTCATCCATCGGGTATGATCGCTAAAGGAATTTTAAATGATCCATTACCTCACTGTCACGTAGTAACCACAACTACACATAAAACATTGAGAGGACCCAGAGGTGGTTTAATTTTAATGGGCAAAGATTTTGATAATCCTTTTGGTTTAAAATTAAAAAACGGAAAATTAAAAAAAATGTCTGCTCTTCTTAATGGTGGTGTTTTTCCAGGAAATCAAGGTGGACCATTAGAACATATTATAGCTGCCAAAGCAATTGCTTTTTCTGAGGCGCTAACTGATGAATTTTTACATTATCAAATTCAAGTAAAGAAAAATGCAGCTACAATGGCGCAAGCTTTTGTTGCTAAAGATTATCATTTAATCTCTGGTGGTACAGACAATCATGTAATGTTAATTGATCTTAGGAACAAAAATATTACCGGTAAAGAAGCTGAAGCAGCTCTTGGGAAGGCAGAAATTACAGTTAATAAAAACATGGTGCCTTTTGATGATAAGTCTCCTTTTGTTACTTCAGGGATAAGAATTGGAACTCCTGCTGTGACAACAAGAGGTTTAAAAGAAGACGATATGATTGTAATCGTTGATTTAATTGATGAAGTCATTAACAATTCTGAAAATGAGGATATCTTAAATTCAGTAAAAGAAAAAGTACACAACCTAATGAGTCATAGACCTTTATTTGATTCATAGCAAAAATTTCAATCTAAATCGAATATGATTATTAGGATTTTTATTTTATTTCTGATATTCTCAAAAATTTCATATTCTCAAATTAAATTTGAGGATGTGGCAGTTGAATTGGGTGCTGATTATATAATTGGAGAATCTTTTTTAGGTGCTGGAGTTTCATTTGTAGATTTTGATAATGATGGTTGGGATGATTTAACTTATGCAACTGATGATGGAATTTATATTTATTTTTTAAAAAATAATAATGGAGTTTTTAACTCAATAACATTCAATGGAATATCAAATACATCTGATACAAAACAAGTAATTTGGGTTGATTATGATAATGATGGAGATATGGATTTATTTGCAACTTCTTTGAATGGAATTAATAAGTTTTACAAAAACAATGGTGATATGAATTTTATTGATATTTCTGAAACCATTGGACTCTTTCAGAATAATCATTCGACTTTTGGAGCTTCTTTTGCTGATATTGATAACGATGGAGATTTAGATGTTTTCATTTCTAATAGAGATTCTGAAAATCATAATTATCTGTACAGAAATGATTCAGGGGTATACACTGATGTTACCTATTCTTCTGGAATCTCACTAGATTCTCAATTTTCTTTCTGTTCTATTATTTTTGATTTCAACAGAGACGGGTTTCAAGACATTTATATAGCCAATGATAAACCTCAAAATATTAATAGACTTTATAAAAATTTAGGTAATGGTACTTTTGTAGATGTTTCAATAAATAGTGGTACTGATTTAGATATTAATGCAATGACCACAACATTAGGAGATTATAATAATGACGGTTGGTTTGATATCTATGTTACGAATTCTCCAGAGGGCAATGTTTTATTATTAAATAATGGTGATGAAACATTTACAGATATGGCTCTAGAAACAGGTACAACCTTTGATAGTGTTGGTTGGGGTGCGGTATTTCTAGATGCTGAAAATGATGGTTTATTAGACTTGTATGTTAGTGGAAGTTTGGATGGAAGTGTAAATTCATATTTATCATCGGCGTTTTACCATCAACAAAATGACGGCACATTTATTATTCCTCAAGACATTGGTTTTGATGCAGATAACAGAGAAAGTTATTCAAATGCTATTGGTGATATTAACAACGATGGAAAAGCAGACATTGTTGTAGGAAATAATGTGTATTCAAACTTTTTATGGGAAAACCAAAGCATCAATGACAATAATTGGTTAAAAGTTAAACTTGAAGGAGTAGTTTCTAACAGAAATGGTATTGGAAATACCATAGAAATAAATATTGATGGTCAATCTCAATATAGATACACACTGGCAGGTGAGGGGTACTTATCTCAAAATTCTTTTTATGAATTTTTTGGAATGGGTAACGCTACTGAGGTTGACTATGTAAAAGTTACCTGGACTGCAACTGGTGAAACAGAGATTATTAATAATATAGCTGCCAATCAAGCCATAATTATAAAAGAAGGAAGTGGTATTTTGAGCAGTGAAAATAATTTAAAAGACACTACATTTAGTATATATCCTAATCCAAGTAGTAATGGAATTTTTAAACTATCAGTTTTAAATCAAGAAAAAGTAAGCGTACAAGTTTTTGATATTTCAGGAAGGTTAATCACTAAAAAAAATGATGTAAGAGATAACGATCAAATTAATTTAAGTCAATATCAAAAAGGTATTTATATTGCAAGACTTAGCTCTGAAACTAAAAACAAGACACTTAAATTAGTCGTAGACTAGGCTTCTGAAGCTCTGTCTAGTAAGTTTTTATTCATTATTTTACTTGTCTTTGCACCTAACTCTCTAATTTTTTCTACTTTATTGACAAGGTTTCCTTTACCAGTAAGCTTTTTCATAGAGGTGTCATAACTACCTTGTACAGTCTTAAGTTGAGTACCTACTTTAATTAGATCATCTGTTAGATTTACAAACTGATCATATAACCTTCCAGCTTGATTAGCTATTTCTAGAACGTTTTTCTTCTGATTTTCCTGTCTCCACATTGATGAAACTGTACTTAGAGTTGCAAGAAGAGTAGAAGTAGAAACCATCACTACGTTTTTATCTAAGGCTTCCAAATACAGTGAATTATTATTATTTAAAGCTAACAAATAAGCAGGTTCTATAGGAACAAACATCAAAACATAGTCTGGAGCATTAATTTCATATAAAGACTCGTATTTTTTTTCACTTAACTCCCTAATATGTTTACGAATACTTTCAATATGCTTTTTGAGATGAATTTTCTTTTGTTCTTCATTATCAGCATTAAAATATGCTTCATAATTAGTCAAAGAAACTTTAGAATCTACGATTAGGTGACGTTTATCTGGCAAATTGATAATAAAATCTGGTTTTTTTAATCTTCCGTCTTCGTCTCTATAACCACCCTGGGTAGTAAAATGAATGTCTTTTACAAGATTTGCTTTCTCTAAAAGAATTTCTAATTGAGTTTCTCCCCAATCTCCTTGAGCTTTACTGTCTCCTTTTAAGGCTTTTGTTAAATTAATAGCCTCTTTACTCATTTGCAAATTTAAATCCTTTAAACTGTTGAGTTGCTCTTTTAATGCAGAGTGCATTCCAACACTTTCTTTCTGAGATTCTGAAACCTTTTTCTCAAAACCTTCAATTTTTTCTTTCAAAGGATTTAATATTGAAGTTATATTTAGTTTATTTTGTTCAGTAAATTTTGTTGATTTTTCCTCTAAAATTTTGTTAGCTAAGTTTTCAAATTCTTTGGTAAATTTTTCCTGAATCGTATTCAATTCCTCTTTGTTCTTAGCTATTTTTTCATCAGAGTTCTTTAATTCTGTGGCTAACCGTGTTTTTGTAGCAATCAAGGCTTCTTTTTCAAGTTGAGTATTTTTTAATTCATCATTAGTCTCGTTCAAACTTCGATCTAAAAGATAATTTCTTTCTTTTAGAGCGGCATATTTCCTTCCTAACTTTAATTTGGCTAAATTTTTTCCTAAAAATATACCAATAAAAATACTAACTAATGTTATAATCAAGTAAATAAGTAAATCCATCATCATTTAAAAATAAGTCCTTAAATTTATGACTTTTAAATTTGAAGATGCAAAAATTATCAAAATTTATATTCACACAAATTTTAGGATGGAAGTTAATAGGTGACTTTCCTAAGCATTTAAAAAAATATGTAGTCATAGCAGCACCGCATACAAGCTGGAAAGATTTTCCAATTGCTATTTTAGCTAGAAATTCTTCAGGTGAAAAAGTTAATTTTATTGGTAAAAACTCTTTATTTGATGGGCCTTTTGGATTTATATTTAGAGCTTTAGGTGGTACACCTGTAGATAGAAGTCAAAGTAGTAATATGGTTGATGCCATTGTTCAAATTTTTGAGAAAAAGAAAGAGTTTCGTCTAGGAATTTCTCCAGAAGGAACACGAAAAAAAGTAATGAATTGGAAAACTGGTTTTTATTATATTGCAAAAGGAGCAAATGTACCTATAGTTATGGCTACTTTAGATTTTGAACACAAGCAAATTAAATTTTCTGAACCCTACGAAACCACTAATAATAAAGAAAAAGATTTTGAATATTTTCATGCATTTTTCAAAGGGGTAAAAGGTAGACATTCAGAGCTATCTTAATTTTTAAACTTAAGAGCTACTTTTTCTGAAATCCCAACTATTACCTCAGTTGCTTTCATCATAGATTCAACAGGAACATATTCATAACGCCCATGAAAGTTATGTCCTCCAGCAAATATATTTGGACATGGAAGTCCCATAAAAGATAGCTGAGATCCATCTGTACCCCCTCTAATCGGTTTAATAAGTGGAATAATGTTTAAATCTTTCATTACTTCTTCAGCGATATCTACAATATGCATCACTGGAACTACTTTTTCTTTCATATTATAATATTGATTAGAAATTTCAATTTCAATAATATCACTTCCTAATTCTTTATTTAAATTAGAAACAACAGACTTTATAAAATCTTTTCTGTTTTCAAATAATTCCTTGTCGTGATCTCTAATAATATAGTGTAAAATGGTTTGTTCTACTTTTCCGTCAATTTGATATAAATGAAAGAAGCCTTCATAACCTTCCGTAGATTCTGGAACTTCGTTCTTAGGCAACCTACTGATAAAATCACTTGCAATGGTCATAGAATTAATCATTTTCCCTTTAGCATATCCAGGATGAACAATTTTTCCATTAACTATAATTTTTGCTCCAGCTGCATTAAAGTTTTCATATTCTAATTCTCCTATTTGACTACCATCCATGGTGTAAGCCCATTCTGCTCCAAATTTTTCAACATCAAATTTATGAGCACCCTTTCCAACTTCTTCATCTGGAGTAAAGCAGATTCTTATTTTACCATGTTTTATTTCAGGATGTTTGATTAGATACTCCATTGCTGAAACAATTTCAGTAATTCCAGCCTTATCGTCTGCTCCCAAGAGAGTGGAACCATCTGTGGTAATGATCGTTTGTCCTTTGTATTGAAGTAGATCTTCAAAATAAGATGGGCTCAAAACAATATTTTCATTTTCATTAAGAATGATATCCTTTCCATCATAGTTATGATGAATTTGCGGATTTACGTTTGCACCAGTGTAATCAGGAGTGGTGTCTATATGAGAAACAAATCCAATTGTTGGAACTTCATAGTCTAAATTACTAGGTAAAGTAGCCATGACATAACAATTTTTATCTAATGTTATATCGTTCATTCCAATATCTGACAATTCTTTAACTAAAAGCCTAGCTAAGTCCCATTGTTTTTCAGTACTTGGGAATTCAGGATTATTAGGATCAGATTCTGTATCTATGGTTACATAACTTAAAAATCTTTTAGTAATATGCTCTTTATTTATCATCTTAAAATATAGTTTTTTCTAATAAATTGATTCCTTTACAGATTCTTTCCTCTTTCAACGCATCTCCATAAATCTCAATTTTAGAGTGAATATAATTATTTTCATCTAACTTTATAAATAGATTAAATACGTAATAATTAAAATTATTATTTATCCCTTTGGCTTCGGAATAAAAAGAAGGTTTTTCTTTAAAAATTATTTTGTTTGCACTTATTTCTGTGAGTTGTAGCTCAGATAAATTTGATTCAAATTTTTTTAAAAAATTAGAGTCGAAAACAATTTTATTAGATATATGAGTAATATCTAGCAATATAGTTTCTTTTAATTGTTTCGTTGTGTCTGCTGTAAAAATTGAAGATTGATTATTGTCATAATAGAAGTTAGTTTTCCAATGATCTGGATAATAAACAGAAAATAAATTTTTCACATCTTCAATTCTTTCTAGGTTTGAAAAGGTTTCTACTTCGCAATTGAATACCCTTATAAATTGAGGTTTTTTTGAACATGAATTGAATACTATTACTAATAATAAAAGAATTTTAAATTTCATTTTATGGAATAATTAACTTTCCTATTTTATTGTTACCTGTTAACCAAGCAGTGTTTTTATCTACAAACTGTATCGTATAATAAGAATCATGATTTACTTTATTCCAATTTAACCCTCCATTATTAGAGTAGGAGACTCCTGTTTTGCCTACTGCAAAAATCTCTTTACCTTTCGTATTTGGTACATATTGAACACAACTTTTATAGTTTGGATTTTCCCCATCTGCTACCAAAGTCCATGTTTCTCCACCATCAGAAGTAATGGCTTTATTCTTGAAATTTTCTTCAGGCTTAGAATAATCTCCACCGATAATAATTCCATTTTTTTTGTCAAAAAAGTCAATAGAGTAGATTCCTTGTGAACTAGAGCCTTGAATAATAGGGGTTTCATAAACCTTCCAAGTTATACCTAAATCAATAGATTTAAAAACTCTAGATTTTTTGCCACCAGTAACAATCCAAACCGTATTACCTAAAACTTTTATGTTTGTATTGCTAGCAGCAAATGCGGCTTCTCCTTCTTCAACTTTAGGGATTTGTTTACAAGGAATTTTATTCCATGTATTACCGCCATCATTTGTAAGTATAATAGATAAACAATTTCCATCTGTTGGGTCTCCCATAGCAATGCCATTTTTTTCATCAAAAAACTTCATTGAATCATAAAAAACTTTTGGATGATTTTCTTCATATACAATAAATGAATCTGAAAAATTATATTGATATAGTAAAGCAGGGTTTGCTATAGATAATGCATAAACCAAGTTCGTATTTACATTATATGCTATACTTCTAAAATTAGGAAAGATTGAGTCTTGATATTTAAATTGTTTTGTGTGCCAAATCTCACCTCCGTCATTTGTATAACCAACATACCCTTTAGAACCTGCATAATACATTGTCAAAGAATCAATAGCTACAAGAGAACGAATGCTAGTACTATCAATTCTAAATTCTTTAATATATACATTATCTAATTTTCTAGGCTTATAATTTTTAGTACACGACGTAAAAAAAACAAATAAAAAAACTCCTGCAAATAATGATTTCATTTTGGTATTTTTATACAAACGAAAATACATAAATCATTTGTTGAATAATGAAGAAAGCGTTAGTAATTTCTGGTGGAGGAAGTAAGGGGGCATTTGCAGGCGGTGTTGCTGAATATTTATTAAAGGAAAAGAAAAACACCTATGATATTTTCTTAGGAACATCTACGGGCAGTTTGATGGTTTCACATTTAGCACTAGGTGAAATAGATGCTCTTAAAACTATATATACAGGAGTCAATCAACGTAGTATTTTTAATATTAATCCATTCAGAATTACTAATAAAAATGGAGTTACTATTGTAAATATTCGGCATTCTGCAACACTATTAAGTTTTCTTAAAGGAAGTAAAACCTTTGGGGAAAGTAAAAACTTGAGAAAGTTAATTACTAAAAAAATCACTAGAGATATTTATGATACTATACTTAAAGAAAAAAAAGAGGTTGTCGTAACTATTTCCAACTTTACAGCCAATCGAATTGAATATAAGTCAATACAAGAACATAGCTATGAAGATTTTTGTGATTGGATTTGGGGTTCCTGTAATTATATTCCATTTATGAGTTTATTAGAAAAGAATGGCTATCAATACGGTGATGGTGGTTTTGGTTGCTTAATTCCTATTAGAGAAGCTATTGAAAGGGGAGCAAAAGTAATTGATGCTATTATTTTAGAAACTGAAATCACTCAAATTAATAGAATGCCCGCTAAGAATCCATTTTCATTGTTATTGACCATTCAAGAATTTATGATGGAGCATGTTGAAAAGCATAATATTACTATTGGTAAATTATCAGCAAAACAAAATAATGTAGAGTTAAACTTATATTACACCCCTACGGTTTTGACAACTAATTCATTAGTTTTTGATAGAAAAAAGATGTCTAAATGGTGGGATTCTGGTTACGAATATGCCATGAAAAGAGATAAACTTAACAATAGTGAATTTAGAGCAGATATAATTGATGCCTAAAAAGATATTATTTCTTATTTCTTCAACTCTATGAACATATTGTTTTTCATTGGATTAATAGCCTTAGAGTCACTAATCTCCTCCAAATTAAGAATTGAGTTTGTTTTATGAATCCCTGATCTTCCTCCTGTTGTAATTAACAGAACAGTTCTATCTAAAAGTGGGTCGCTTCGTTCACCTAACACTCCCAGATTATTAAAGTCTTCTGGAAATACTACAGTTGGCTCAATTCCATTAGGTTCGTTAGAATTATCTTTATTTTTAATTTCTAATACTAGCGGCTGAAGCGCCCATGTGTGGTTTGATGCTAAATTCTCTCCAGTCCTTGTATAATTGTCTGAATCATATAATGTTACCGAGCCTTGAACTTTACCTATTGTTTTTTTACCTACAGAACTAACATTTATATAGGAGGATAAACTATTCATAACTAATTCAGAGGCTGAAGCAGAGCTTCCTGAGGTAATAAAGTAAACACGATTTAAATTAAGTGAATTAATAGGTTCTTGTAAAATTATATTTTGATTTTGATCTTTATTAACAATTTGGTTAGTAAAATTATTTTCAAAAACACTGGCATCTAAGGCATTCATTACTTTAGTGTTCCATTGTTCTTTAGAATATAACTGACCATTAAATTGTCCGGTAACCATAGCGCCCAAATATGTTGCAGTAGTTACACTTCCTCCGCCATTATAGCGAAGATCTATTATTAGGTCTGTTATATTTTCTGATTGAAACGTGGCAAATGCAGCATTTAATTCACCGTCAAAACTGCTAGAAAATTGATTGTATAACAAATATCCTATTTTGTTAGATCCTTCATCAATTGTTTTAACAATTGCAACAGGATTTTCTTGTAGTTGTGTTTTTGATAAATTAATGGATATTGAATTCGTAACTGGATTTCCATCATTAAATTCTGCCAAACTAATGGTGTAGTTAGTGTTATCATCAAAAAGAAGATCTCTATAGTTAGATTCTGTTAACTGAATCCCATCAACTTCTGTAAATAACATTCCTCTTTCTATATTTTGAGTTGCAGCATCTGATTGTGGAATAACATAGCGAACATATCCAAACACTTTGGTTGCATCGCTAGCATATCTTACTAAACCAAATTCCATACCATTACTTAAGTTAATTCCTTGAAAAGAATTTTCTAAAGCTACATAATCATCAACAATCCATGAAAAACGGTCTACAACTCCTGGTTGGTATCTTAAACTTTCAAATAAATCCCTTGGAGATGAAAAATTAGAATATTCAGCATATAATTGCCCAATGTTTGTGAACCTTGTGTCCGACAAGTCTGGAACATTTGGTTGCCATAAATAATAATTATTCATAGCTCTCCAAATGAACAAATGAATTTCATCATTTTCGCTAGCCATATAATTATCACTTTTTTCACAAGAAGTAAAAAATGTGAGTGTCACTAATAAAAGTACTATAAATGTATATTTACTGTTTTTCATTATCGTCCTAAATTTGGTAAATCTTGTTTTATAAAAGTTCCCTGATCAAAAACTCTCTGAGAATTTATAGAATTATAGAGCATTTCAAGTTCAAACGGGTTACATATAAGGTTTAATCCTGAATCTCCAGTGGTTATATATTGAAGTACTTCGTCGAGTAGGGGGTCTGATGTCTCACCTAATTCTCCTAAGTTTAGTGGATCTTCCATAGAACATAAGGAAACAGTTGGTGTAATCCCAGAACTATAAGTTTGATCTTCTTTATTATGCAATGTTAATACTACAGGTCTTAAAGCATATGTATGATTTTCATTGACATTGAAAGCATCATAATCAGGAGAATCATATAATTTGATAGCTCCTAAATTATCTCCATCAGTTTTAGTTCCTAAAACATGAACATTAATGTAAGGGTCTAGGTTATTTACAAGTAATTCTGTAGCTGAAGAGCCAGAAAATCCATCACCATTCAAAATAATATAAACATCTGTTAGGTTTAAATTATTAATTACTGAATTATTTTGAAGCCTTGTTGGAAATTTTGTAACCACTGAATCTGGTTGATTGAGTTCAAACCAAGTTTGAGCTTTATTATTCCAAGTTTCTTTGATAAATACTTCATCAGTAA
>CESU01026591.1_pt1 | contig 16893 bp, 15 predicted proteins | sample 531141 | NCBI WGS metagenome assembly CESU01 (sample SAMEA2621401, study PRJEB7988) | marine metagenome | isolation source: saline water (ENVO:00002010), including
CTAAAGGTTTCAGCCCATGGCACATGCCCACACCCCGGAACGCCCCGGTCGTTTTCGCTGATATGGATATGCACCACGTCGCTGGCATTGCGGGTATAGGCGGCAACTGGATCACGCTCTTCCAGATTGGCGTGGAACGTGTCGTACATCGTCTTGATCGCAGGGTGGTTCAACGAACGCGTATAGGCACAAAGATCATCCATGGTGTTGGCAAAATAGCTTTCAAATCGATTGACTGCCTCCAATGCGATAACCTGTCCATTGGCCTGCGCGTGATCACCAACTTTCGTGTGTACCTCTCGTGCACGGTCAAATTCCGCATCAGTTGTGCCTGCCCCACTGAAATGACCAAGCGTTTGGTGTAAGGGGCCGCCAATGCCTTGCGCGCCAAGGGCTGTGGCGCAATTGACAAGCCAGTTCAAGTATTCAACACCGCGCTGGCGGTCCGCTGGATCTTCTGACAAGGGATGTTGCTCTAAGCTTGGAATTACTGAAATGGCCGTTCGCTCTAACCCAATCTCGTCCAACATGACGGCAGTTTTGGCATAGCTATCGGGCGTGCCACCAAAAATAGGCACTTCAACTCCGTCATATCCTGTGGCTTTGATATCTTCCAACAACGCGCGATGCTCATTGCCAACAGACGTTGTCCACAACAGCATGCAAAATCCGATTTTCACGATGATTCTCCCCAGAGTGGATCCAATTTACCCAGCATAGCGCCACCAAACACAGAACCAAAGCATATTTTGAGGGACGTACGTCATAAAAAGATTGCATTTGTCGTCATAACGCGGAAACATAGCGATATACACAAATAAATTTCAGGAGGATGCCATGGGGGACAATACATTTCCTAAGCTGCATAATTCGATGTGGCCTGGGTTGGTCGGGAAAGGCGAAGACGAGCCACCAATCAGTTTGGATAAAATGTTGGATATGACCCAAGCGGCAGAGGTTGATGGGGTCAAATTCGACGGGGTTGATCTGTTTTTGGCAGATCCGCACACGTCAATCGACGCCGACGATGACGCGATCAAGACGCTGGCAGATAATGTTGGTGAGCGCGGGCTGGCAATTGGGTCGGCAGTGGCTCCAGTTTGGCCACCTGTCGGCGGTGGCTCTGCAATGGACCAAGGCGACGGACGCACAGCGTTTTTGGCTGCAGTCCGCAAGTCATGTGGCATCATGGGCCGTCTACGTGATATTGGTGTTCGTCATAGCGGCGTGATCCGCGTCGATACGGCCACAGGTGTTGGCGAATGGGCTGAAGACCCGGCAGGCAATACCGCTGTCATGGCAGAAACCTTGCGCTTGGCCTGCGATATTGCCGCCGATCACGGTGAACAATTGGCAGCCGAGGGAGAAATCTGTTGGGGCGGCATGCACAGCTGGCGACATATGGTTGACCTGCTAGAAGCCGTTGATCGCCCTAAGGTCATGGGATTTCAGGCGGATATGGCACATACGATGCTTTACGCATTGGGCTATAACGCACCAGAGCACCAGTTGATCACCACCGAGCAGCTTGACGATAGTGCGGCGTTGGACACAGCGTTGAAAACTATTATCGACGCCTTGCAGCCATGGACCATTGATTTTCATATTGCGCAGAATGACGGCACGGTACATGGCTCTGGCAGCCACGATAAAACTGGGCGGCACTGCATGGCATTGGATTCGAACGGTAAAATGGATGTGGTCAAGCATTCTGGCATGTGGCTGAACAATGCGGATGGAACGCCCACAAAGGCAATGCGCCATATATGCTGGGATGGCTGCATGTTCCCTAACGCTGTGCTTGAGGATCAACAAACCTGGAACGACATCCTTGCCACTATGATCAAAGTACGCAACGCGCATGGCTGGAAAGACTGAGGGTAAAAGACATGGCAAAGAAAAAACTTCGCATCGGCATGGTCGGTTATGGCTTTATGGGCCGAACGCATTCAAATGCCTTCACCCAAGCGCCTAAGTTCTTTGATTTGGAATATGAGCCTCAGTTAACCGCAGTTTGTGCCCGCAACCAAGTGCGCGCTGAAGAGTTTGCTTCTAACTGGGGTTATAGCAGCGTCGAATCCGATTGGCGAGCTTTGGTAGAACGCGATGACATCGACTTGATCGATATCGCAGCCCCCAATAACATGCACCATGACATCGCGATTGCCGCCGTTCAGGCGGGCAAGATGGTGATGTGCGAAAAACCGCTAGGTCGAACGGCCGCTGAATCCTCTGAAATGGTGGCAGCGGTCGAAAAGGCCGGTGTGCCTAACATGGTCTGGTACAATTACCGCCGTATTCCAGCCATCAGTATGGCCAAAGCGATGATTGATGAGGGTAAGCTTGGTCGCATCTATCACTACCGCGCCAAATTTCTGCAGGATTGGACAATTGCAACTGACCTTCCACAAGGTGGAGAAGGACTGTGGCGGCTTGACAAGGACGTCGCGGGATCAGGCGTAACCGGAGATTTACTGGCCCATTGCATCGACACGGCGATGTGGTTGAACGGTGGAATTGATAGCGTCACGGCGATGACAAAAACATTCGTCAAAGAGCGTGAACATACACTAACTGGTAAGGTTGAACCGGTTGAAATTGATGATGCTTGTGCCTTCCTTGCACGGTTTGGCAATGGGTCACTGGCGACGTTTGAATCTACGCGTTACGCTCGGGGTCACAAGGCGCTTTATACGCTGGAAATCAATGGCGAGCATGGGTCCTTGGAATGGGACCTGCACGACCTGCAACGTCTGGAGTATTTTGATCACGGGGATCAGGGAACAACGCGCGGTTGGCGATCAATCCATGTCACAGACGGTGACCACCCCTATATGGGCAATTGGTGGGTGCCAGGCCTTGGTATCGGTTATGCAGAAAGTTTTGTACATCAGGCCGCCGATTTCATCAATGGGCTGGATGGCAAAGGTGCTGCGCCGACATTTGCTGATGCGCACCAGACTGATTTGGTGACTGATGCCGTTCTGAAATCCGGCGAAACCGGTTTGTGGGAAGCCGCAAACTAGCGGCACAGATCCCTCCAAGGGGCCTCACGTGCAACACATCGACCACCTCGATCCCTGTCCGCCGGCACAGGGACCGAGGATGGCGCGTAGTTGTTCGTTCATTTCGCTAATATTAAACGAGGAATGTACGACGTCGGCGACAATCAATATGGGAACGCTAGGGCAAAAAATCTGTTGTTCGTCCTTCAACAATTGCTCAAGCTTGCCTCAAACACAGCAGATCACTTCTTCTTGGTCTGGCTGTTTGTGCAAGTCATGCCCATTGCCAGGGATTAGATTCAGTTCAAAGGCGGTCAATTGCTTTGCGTCCGTCAAGAACGGATTGCTCATCTGACGCAGTTGCCCCTAATTGGGCAATTCTGCTGGCGTGTCCGCCGGCATGATAATTTTTCCAGCCATGGTTTTCCTGCGATCTGTGTGAATGCTTGCATTTGAACAACCAACACTTGTTCGTTGAGCAATCGCTCCATCGAGCTTGCCTCGCAAAAACCAAGGCAATCCTGGCCTTGACGCAGCATAAAATTTGCGTTTTGAGGCATTGAAATTGACATGCCACGGTACCGCACAATCACGTACTAGTGCTCGGCAAGCTGGACAGATCCCTGCATTTTAAAGTCCACGAAAATTTCAAGATAGGCGTTGATTTTGAAACTTCTTGTATCCGGAGGTGTCGGCTATATCGGCACCCATAGCATCATCAAAATACTGAATGCGGAACATGATATCAGCCAGATTGACGATCTTTCCAAAAGTCACATCGCGGCAGTGCCGCGGGTAAAACAACCCACAAAACGCAACTTGGCTTTCATACAGGCAGATCTGTGCGTTACAACATCGTTACGCACAACGGTGCGGTGGCCCGTGGCTGTTGTTTGCTCGGTAAATTGCGCCAGTTCATCCTCAACCGTCGACTGGATCAATTGCCGGACACCATCGCGCAGCAAATCAGTCAACGGATCCGTAATTCCGTCTAGACCGGAAGGTCGGATGATGTCATTGTTTGGCATGGTCATGTGTACTCTTTGGTTGGTCATTTTGCCGCAATAATGCAACCAGACGCATAGTCAGATTCGCCAATAGCTCTAGGGAATCCACGTTGATCGACATTCTGAAGACAATGGCCGCCCTGAGTATTGGGTACCTTCTGGGGAGCCTGAATTCGAGCTTAATCGTAGCAAGAGCATATGGCGTGGAAATTCGCACGCTTGGAAGCAAAAGCGCCGGGCTGACGAATGCACTAAGGGTGCTGGGAAAGGGCGCAGCTGTATTCGTCTTGGTTGGAGATATTTTGAAGGGCGTTGTTGCTTGCCTGATCGGTCTATGGATCGGCGTGTACGTTCAAGCCGGTGATGCAGTCGACTGTGTAAGCCTTCTGGCTGCAGCCGCAGGTGCCGTTATCGGCCACAATTGGCCGGTGTACTTTAACTTCGTATGCGGCAAGGGAGCCCTGACCGCCGCTGCCGTGATGTTCATGATCAACTGGGTGACCTCCCTAGTTAGCCTGTGCGTTTTCATATTCGTTGTTGCGGCGACGCGGTATGTTTCACTGGGAACGATTTTGGCATGCACTTTCTTCGTCATAATTTCCCTGCTTCCGGTGTTCGGAAACACAATTTACTTTCACGCAACTTCGTTTACGCTGGCGCTTATAATAGTCATAAAGCACAGGGAAAACGTCAAGAGGCTTCTGTCTGGGAAAGAGAACAAGCTTAATTTAGGGTCACGCGGAAGCGCGTCACGAAAAACTTGAGAAAAGTTGGTATCAAAGTTTGCTTTCAAAACAAGTTCTATCCCAGCCTTACGGAAAATCTCAGTAACTGTTGTGCCCCCGTCGCCCTGTTTAACAATAAACAACATCCGTCGTCAGGCATTTTTAAACGTGCCCAACTTGCCATTACAACGGCCTTCCAATCGGCCTGTCCCAGAAGAGTCCCGGCGCCGATGGGATGAAAAGGTTGCAACTTCTACCGCCAGAACACTTTCAAAGCCTAGGCCGGTCGTCTCTAGATCAAAAGTACGCACCCTTAAGCCGGCAGCACGGTTCAAGTCTGGAATAGATTAAACTCGTCCGCTTTCGTGTCAAATGTACCTGCGACACATGCGATTTGGCTGCACTCATGCGCGCCAATTGGCCATTTCAGCCTCCACCTGCGCGCGGTCAATAATCCCTGCATCCGAGCCCAACCCGCTGGCCACCAAAGACGCTGACGCTGTGCCAAGATGCGCGGCCTCTTCAAGACTGCGCCCGTCGACCAACCCGGCGATAAATCCTGCCGTAAATGCGTCACCGCATCCGGTCGTGTCGACCACGTCGATATTGTAAGCGTTCACATGGACGCGGTCATCGCCCATCGCGATTATCGATCCGTCACCGCCCATCGTCAGAACTGGACATTTCACGCCGCGCGACTGAAAGAACTGGATATTGTCCTCGACACCTTGAATACCGCTGAGGATTTCCGCCTCTTCGATGGACGGCATGAAATAGTCGATATGTGGCAAAAGCGGCTCAACAAATTGCCAGGTATCCGGTCCAGCACCGACCAAATCCCATGTCGTTACGCATCCGGCTTCTTGCGCCGCCTTTAACAACCGCGCACTGGGCGCGCCGTCAATTTTAGCCAATAACCCAGTGCCGCCAAGGTGGAAAACCCGACAATCCAATACGTCGCTTAGCATGTCATCAGTCACATCAAAATGGTCTGACGCACCACGACAGTGCAATGCAGGACGTTCGCCGTTAGGCCGCACGTTTAGGATAGAGGCTGAGGTTTCAATACCCGGCAGCCGTGCCATATGAGTGCAGTCGATGCCGAACTGCTGCATTCGATTGACGACAAAATCTGCCTTTTCGTCTGATCCCACCGCGCCAACAGCCTGACAACTCAGGCCTAACTTGGCCAGATCGACCGCAGTTCCGCCAGCGGTTCCGGCAACCGTCAAGCGGATTTCGTCGATGAAATCGACATTGCCGCCCTCAGGAATGGCCGTAACGGGGCGACCGAGAACATCAAGGATATAAAGACCGACGACTGAGACATCAAAGCGACTCATCTTAATGACGCCAGATATTTGACGTATAAAAACGCAGTGCTGATACCCAAAGCCGCGGCGACACCAAGGATCACCATTACAATGACTATCGCCTTGATCAATGCCCGCACAGGAACACCTTCACGGCACAGTGGCACTAGGTTAAAGGCCAGTGCGCCTATCACGACCGTGACGCAGCCAATGGAAAATAGCGTCATTGAAAACGGCTGAAAGATCGCCATGATCGACAGCACACACAGGCCGATGATGGCGCGTTCGACAAATTTGGCTTGGGTGGCTGTCATGGCGTCCTCAACACTTGTTCGTCGGCGGTAAAGATATGCGTGGTACCCGGCAGGAACCGGGTGTGCACTTTGTCACCCTCGTTAAGCGGCACGCGCCAATCAGTGACAAGTCGCAAAACATGTTGCCCGTCGCTAAGATGTACCAGCGTTTCGGCGCCCATGGGTTCCACAATATCTATGGTGGTGGAAATACCATCAGGCGTCGGCTCATTGCTGATTTCCAGATTGCGCGGACGGACGCCCAATGTGACGTCTGTTCCCGGCGAAAGCTCTGAAATCCGTGGATCGACATCAATCATGATCGTTTGCCCACCTGAAATGGCAAACTCGGCGTTGGCACCATTGCTTGCGGTCAGCGTGGCAGTCAACAAATTCATCTGCGGTGTTCCAATGAACCCAGCAACAAACAGGTTCTTTGGGCGTTGGAAAACGTTATGCGGCGTGTCGACTTGTTCAATTCTGCCGTCACGCATAACGGCAATGCGGTCGGCCATGGTCAGCGCTTCTAACTGATCATGGGTGACTATCACGGTAGGGCGTGACAGGTCTTGTAGCACAAGCTTGATCTCGCCACGCATTTCCTCGCGCAGTTGCACATCAAGGCGACTTAGGGGTTCGTCGAACAGGAAACAAGTGGGGTCCCGAATAATCGAGCGACCAACAGCAACGCGCTGTTTTTCGCCCTCGGCCAACTGACCCGGTGTCCGGTTTAAGATCCCACCCAATTGCAGCGTGTCGGATATCCGCGCGACACGCACCTCGATTTCGGTCTTCGACAGCCCCTCGCCATACAATGGAAACGCCAGGTTCTCGGCCACTGTCAAGCTGGGGTATAGGGCGTAAAACTGGAAAGACATCGCCACATTACGATCGCGCGCGGCGCGATCACTGACATTCTTACCGCCCAAATACACCTCGCCCTCACTGGCCAATTCCAATCCAGCAACCATCCGCAAGGTTGTGGTCTTGCCGCAACCTGATGGCCCCAGCAGGCACAGCACCTCGCCATCACCGACTGTCAAATCAACCGAATCCACTGCTGTAAGCGCGCCAAAACGTTTGGTAAGTTTTTTGAGTTCAATGGTCATTTCTTAACCGTTCCAAAGGTCACGCCGCGCAAAAGCTGGTTCTGTAACAGGAAGGTGACAAAGAATATCGGAATCAAGAACAGCGTGACGATGGCTGCCAACAGGCCATAATCGACGCCAACTTCGCCCCCTAAAGTACGCGCCATTGCAACCGGGACAGTGCGGGTTTCGACCCCGGTTAACAGCAAGGCGAATAAGAATTCGTTCCAAGTCAAGATCAGGCCAAAGACAAACGTCGCCGAGAGGCCTGCCAATATTTGCGGGATGCAAAAGCCAAAGAACACGCGACCTTCGGTTGACCCGTCCATGCGCGCAGCGTCTTCGATTTCGGGATTCAGCTCGTCAAAGAATGATTTTATAAGCCAGATTGAAAACGGAATGTTGAACGCAGTGTACAGCAGGATGATGCCCCAATAAGTCCCGGCCAAACCGGAAAGACGGAACATCAAAAAGATCGGAATGATCACCACGATGGGCGGCATCATCCGTGTGGTCAAAATAATGAACAGATAGGTGTCATTGCCACGCAGCGGAAATCGGCTGAACGCATAGGCCGCCAACGTACCGACGATCAGCGCCAAGCCCACAGAGGTGCCCGCGATGAAGATCGAGTTAAAGAAATACAGCCCCATATCGGTGGCTTGGCTGCTGCCCGTGGTGATACTCGCGCGGTAGAAAACTGAAGTGAAATTATCCAGAGTCGGCGTGAAAAACAGCTTTGGTGGAGTGGCCAGCGCGTCGGTGCGGGTTTTGAACGCGGTCAGAATAATCCATAACACCGGAAAGAAATAAATAAACCCAATTATGCTGGTGGTGGCGGTATAGCCCCAACCAGCCTTGCCAATTTCTCGGTGTTTACGCACCATTACTCGACCTCCTCTTCGCGCCTGTTCACGGCGTATAGATACAGGTTGGTCAGCACGATCACGATGAACAGCACGATATAGGCCAAGGCCGAGGATTGGCTCGTTTTGAAAAACTGAAACGCGGTGCGATAAAGGTACACTGCGATGGTTTCTGTTGTACTTCCGGGGCCGCCATCGGTGATGATATAAACCACATCAAACAGCTTGAACGTTTCAATTGTACGAAACAGCACAGCGAGAAGAAGCAAAGACTTGATATAAGGAAAGGTGATCGTCCAAAATGTGCGCCATTTGCTGGCACGATCAATCTCGGCGGCCTCGTATAGATATTTGGGTACACTTACCAACCCCGCCAGAACCAACAACATCACAAACGGCGACCACATCCAGGCATCGGCAATCACAATGCCAAGTATAGCGCCTTCTGGCGATCCAAGCAGGACAAAACGCTCTTCCGTAAAGAAGTTCAAAACAAAACTGACAATGCCAAATGTCGGCTCGTAGAACAGTTTGAAGAACACGCCAACTGACACAAACGACAGCATCATCGGCGTCAGAACCAGCATGAGCACAATCCGACGCAATGGGAAAACTTTGGCAAACATCATCGCCATGAGAAATCCGATGATCAGTTGCATGATGACAGAAGAACTCACAATAATCGCTGTAGTTTGGAATCTTTCCCAAACTCTTTCGTCTGTCAGAACCTTTCCATAATTATCGAAGCCTTTGAATGTGGGGACTTTCAGGCTGCTGGCTTTGTAGTTGAAAAAACTCAGGCCAAAGGACCACATCAGTGGGAAGATGTTCATCACAAACAGGATTGTAATCGCAGGGGCAACCAACAATGCACCCCGGCGTTTGGGGTCAAGTAGCCAAGCGCCAAAGCCACTGCGCGTTTTTGCTGTATTCGCCATTAAGTGCCGTCCTGTTGGTCATAAACATCGGGAAGAGTTGGAAAGAACCGGGCCCAGCTGAAGCTGGACCCCATTTTGATAGTGCTCAACTCACTCGATATAGTCGCCTTCTTCCAGCAGCTCCTGTTGGAATTCAGCCACGGCATCCAACGCTTCTTTTGCGCTGATCTGGCCAGTGATGGCTTTGTCGAATTCTTCTTGCTGCTGGGTCAGCAGTTCAAAGAACTCTGGGATGTGCCAGACGTCTTTCTGCCAGTCGATCATCTCGACATGGGCGCGGTTCCATGGGCGCAATCCGTTATAAGACGGATCGGCCATGACACTCATCAGACCCGACTGACCACCATTGGAAACGGCCTCTAGTTGAGTTTCAGAGTTCAGCCACCATTTGACAACATTCAGGGCTTCGTCGACCACCTCGTCCTCGTTCCAGGTTGTCAGAACAAAAGGCTGGCCACCGATATTGCCAGTGCGGTCAATTGAACCATCGTTCTTGCGCGACCCCGGCGCCGGACCAAAGGCCGACTTGTCATGCACTTTGGACGCGCTTGGGTCTAGCACAGGCTCTCCTAAACCGACCCAATCAATGATCGCACCGACCTTACCCTGCATAAACAGGTCCTGGATCACAAAGATATCCATCTGACCCGTCTGGCTAACTGGTGGCATGTATTGCAGATAGCTGAGGTATTCATCAAACGCTTTGACCGCGACGTCAGAGTTTACGACACCCTCGGCCTGCGCAGTTGGCATTTTGGATTCATCCCAAATATCACCACCTTGCTGCCAAATAAACGCGTTGGTCTGCATGGTTGAAAAGTCGTATCCCTTACCGGCCTGATAAGCGATGCCATAGAAGTCATCGTCAAGCGCGACACCGGCCAGCAGGTCACCCTTGGCGCGTCGGAAGAATTCACCAACCTGACCCCACTTCGTCCAATCAGTGTCCTGCCAATCCTCGTAAGAACACGGCAGATTGGTGCCATATTTATTCTGGAACGCGGCCATCTCGCCCTCATGACAAAAGATGTCCTGACGATAAAAGGTTACGTATGTATCTGGAAATTGTGGAAAGCCATAATATGCCACGCCGGGTGCGGGCACCTCACCGATTTCTTCAAGCTGCGCACGGGTTTTGTGCGGATAGGTCGAATAGGCCGACACCAAAGCCGGGTGAAGGTCTTGCAGGATCGCCGTAAGCTCTGGATCGGCGGCGATCTTGTCGGTCAGGTTCATATAATAACCGCCCTCGACAAACGCGCCCAACCACTGACTGTCGGTCACGATCATTTGATATTTTTGCTCGCCCGAAGTCAGCGAGGCGGCAACCCGCTCGTAAAAACTTGGCCATGGGATGAAATCCATGTCCAACGTCGTGGTGTGCCCGGCAGGCGATGTGTAGCTCTTGTCAAAATGCTCTTTCATGAACCGGGTTGGCGGCCAATCAGGTGCGGCCATGGTAATGGTGATATCTGCGGCCAGAACAGGCGCGACGCTCATTCCAGTTGCAAGCACCGATACGGCAATTATACCTTTGATAACTTTACGTAGTTTCATTCTCTTCCTCCAAAATTTACTATTTAAACATCGTTTATTTTTATGACTGCTCACCTATCGTTTATTGCGCGGATCACGCATTAAGTCGTTTGCCTGTCGACTGGTCAAAAATATGCAAATCCTCTGGGTCAAAGGCGATTTCGATTTCATCTCCTACTGAATATTTTGCGGCAATCTCTTCGCGCAGAACCATTTTCATCATGGTGTTTTGTGCAGCGACGTCGATTACCGTTACATCGCCCAAGGGCTCTGTCAGGTGGATTTTCACTGGGAATTTCGCCCGCCGTCCAGACCCGCGTGCAGGCCCTTCTGCCAACCCGATGTCATGGGGGCGCAGGCCCAGCGTCACAGGTCCGCCCGACGACACCCCTGGTGCTGCGATCGATTGATCTAGAAACGGCAAATCAATCACATTTTCAGCGCTACCAGTTGTGTACAGAAAATTGATCGGGGGAGAACCTACCATCTGTGCCACATAAGTGTCGCATGGCGTTTGATAAAGATCTCTGGGTGCGCCGACGGCCACAACTTTACCGTCCTGCATCACCCCTACCCGCTCGCCCATCGTCAGAGCTTCTAGCTGATCGGGCGTAGCCAAAACCATGGTCATTCCAAGCTCTCGGTGCAAGCGTTTGAACTCGGCACGCATATCGTGGCGCAGCTTGGCGTCCAGGTTGGTAAGTGGTTCGTCAAGCAACAACAGCTTGGGCCGCTGAACAATGGCACGGCCAATTGCAACGCGCTGCTGTTCGCCTCCAGACAAAGTCGATGGTTTGCGTTTCAACGTATGTGTCACCCGCAGTAGTTCTGCCACTTCGCCAACACGCTTTTTCACCTCTGAACTGCTGACACCTGACCGGCGCAGCGGATGGGCGAAATTGGCCTCAACGCTTAGATGCGGATACAGCGCAAAGGTCTGGAAAATCATCGACATTCCGCGGCCTTGCACTGGTGCGTTGGTGACGTTTTGCCCGGCGAAATGCACCTTGCCCTTGTCCAATTGCTCCAAACCCGCGATCGAGCGCAAGGTCGTCGTCTTGCCAGAGGATGACGGACCCAGCAGGCAAAAGAACTCGCCTTCGTGCACATCAAAGCTCATGTCTTCCAGCGCGACGACCGATCCGAAAGTGCGCCGTAGATTCTGGACTTTTAGCTCAGACATTCACCCAAGCTCCCTGGCATTTCGATGACCTAACGCAAGCATCGACAAATACGACCCCTGCAACCCCGTCTTGGATCGTTGGATAAAGAACATCAGGATCTGGATCGCGTCCGGCGATTTTTGCACGGATCGCTGCTGCAGCCTCGCCATAGATATTGGCGAACCCCTCAAGATATCCCTCTGGATGACCAGGAGGAATACGAGACATGCGAGCCGCCGCATTTCCGGCCCCTGCCCCGTTTCGAGTGATCAGGCGTTTGGGTTCCCCAAGCGGAGTATGCCACAGATAGTTGGGGGCCTCTTGATGCCATTCAATCCCGCCTTTTGAGCCATAAATCCTTATCGACAAGGCATTTTCGTTTCCCGGTGCTACCTGGCTGCACCACAGCATCCCCTTGGCGCCCCCTTCGAACCGCAACAGAACATGGCCATTGTCATCGACCTTTCGGCCATCGACAAAACTGTCTAGATCGGCGCATAGGCTTTTCAGCTTCAAACCAGAGATAAAACTCACAAGGTTATAGGCATGCGTGCCGATATCACCTGTCGCCCCGCCAACCCCTGAACGCGCCGGATCAGTGCGCCACTCCGCCTGTTTCAGACCAGTATTTTCCAACGGTTCGCTCAGCCAGTCCTGCGCGTATTCGACTTGGACCACACGGATATCACCCAAATCACCCTTGCTGATCAATTCGCGCGCCTCGCGCACCATCGGATAACCGGTGTAATTATGGGTCAGCACAAACAGCGCATCTGAGCGTTCTGCCGCCTTTGCCAGTGATTTTGCCTCGAGCAAAGTGGCGGTTAGCGGCTTGTCACAGATCACGTGAATGTTGCGGCGCAGGAACTCCTCGGCGATGGGCGCGTGCATGTGGTTTGGCGTGACAATTGCCACCACTTCGATCCCATCCTTCAACCGCGCCTCGCGCTCCGCCATTTGACGAAAGTCTGAATAGGCGCGCGCCTCTGCAAGGCCCAGATCAGCGGCCGAAGCCAAGGCTTTTTCTGGGGTCGAGGACAACGCACCCGCAACCAATTGGAATTTATTGTCCATACGCGCAGCAATGCGGTGTACTGCGCCGATAAAAGCATCACGTCCGCCGCCAACCATGCCCAACCGAAGGGGACGAATTTCATCAGACGCAACTGTAGCGTGGTTGCTGTCTGACGCCCTACCCTTACCAGATTTTCCACTCATTTCGTGTTCCCCTAGATCCCAAGCATACGCTTGTTGGCAGCTTCGTTCGTGCCACCATCGGCGAAATCGTCAAAGGCTTGTTCGGTCACTCGGATGATACTATCTTTCACAAACTGCGCGCCTTCGCGGGCGCCATCTTCTGGATGTTTCAGACAACATTCCCATTCGACCACTGCCCAGCCGTCAAAATCTATCGCTGATAGTTTTGAGAATATCGCCCCAAAATCAACTTGGCCATCGCCCAAAGACCGAAAACGGCTGGCCCGATTGATCCAAGGTTGAAAGCCTGAATAAACGCCTTGTCTTCCTGTCGGATTGAACTCGGCATCCTTGACATGGAACATCCGGATACGATCTTTGTAGATGTCGATGTTATCAAGGTAATCAAGGCATTGCAGTAGATAATGGCTGGGATCATACAGCATACAAGCACGGTTATGATTGCCCGTGCGTTCCAAAAACATCTCATATGTAATGCCGTCATGCAGGTCTTCTCCGGGATGAATTTCATAACATACATCGACGCCGCAATCTTCTGCGTAATTTAGAATTGGAAGCCAACGGCGCGCCAATTCGTCAAAGGCGGTTTCGACCAAACCGGCGGGCCGTTGTGGCCAAGGATAAACATAAGGCCAAGCCAACGCGCCAGAAAATGTTGCGTGTGCCCCGATCCCCATATTCTTTGATGCGGTAAGTGCCATTTTGACCTGATCGACCGCCCATTCCTGCCGCGCCTTGGGGTTGCCCCGCACTTCGAGGGCTGCAAAGCCGTCAAAGGCCTCGTCATAGGCCGGATGTACGGCGACCAGCTGGCCCTGTAAGTGGGTCGAAAGCTCGGTAACTTCAACGCCATTGGCAGCAGCTATGCCTTTGAACTCGTCGCAATAGGTCTTGGACGCCGCTGCCTTTGCCAAATCGATCAATCGGCCGTCCCAACTGGGGACCTGCACACCGATATAGCCACAGTCGGCTGCCCATTTGGTGATACTATCCCAGCTGTTGAACGGTGCATCGTCGCCTGCAAACTGCGCCAAAAACAACGCTGGTCCCTTGATCGTTTTCATTTCAAACTCCCTTGAATCATCAAAAATAAGCCCTAAGGTAGGTTGTCGCGCATGAAGATCTCGATGCGAATACGTTCTTGTTTTTCGTTGATGGGCGCCTCATCCACCAATGCCCGCAGCACACGGATTGCGCTGCGCACTTCGTGGCTGGGATCCTGTACCAACACCGCGTCAACTGTGCCGGAAATCAACGCAGCGCGCGTATGTTGAGACAGTTCGGTCGTCACCATACTTATTTTTTGTTCTGCCGAGTCAATTGCACCAATCACACCACGTGTACCGCCACCAAGACTGTACAACCCAACAATATTGGGATTACCGGCTATGAGCTTTGACAGCTTTTCTTCAACAACCCCCGCCATCTCTTCGCCCTCAATCCAGGGTAAAACGTTAAGGTGTCGGCATTCGGTTCGCATGACCTGTTCAAACCCCATACGGCGTTCAACATGATCTCGCAATGTGCTGGAGCCTGCAACCACTGCCACGTCACCTGAGGGCGCCGAGATGAAACGTTTCAACAGACTACCCGCCACCCGGCCTGCGGCAACATTATCGATCCCGACAAAACGCTGGCGCTGAGAATTGGGAATGTCTGATATGAACGTCACGACCCGCACCCCCCGAGCACGCAATGCATTTACTGAATCCCTCACGGCTTGGCTCTCAACAGCCACCAAGGCCAGCCCATCACCGATGTCGTCGCCCAAGCGTTCAATCACTTCGACAATCGCCTGCGGGTCCAGCGGTGGAACCGTGAGCATCTGAATATCAATACGTTCTTTGGCGGCCTCAAATTTGGCGGCCTCGATTTCGGATTGGATGTCCGAGAAAAATGAGGTCTCGCCCGCCGACACGATGAACGTAAACCGATAGGATCGACTGCGCGCCAGATTTGCGGCTGTCTGGTCACGGACAAAGTTTAGCCTATTCATGGCCGTGGCGACCTTTTTGATGGTCTCGCTGCGCACGCCTTTACGTTTATTCAAAACGCGATCGACGGTTGCCAAGCTAACGCCAGCCTCTTCAGCGACATCTTGTGCAGTGACCCGACTCATTTACTCCTCCTTTAAGAAAAAGATTGAGGCATAGCTTGACGTACGTCAATCATTTTTGATGACGTAGGTCAATCATTAATGTAGAGGTATTCGTTAAAGACGGTCAAAATGGAAGTTGGAAAGCTATGCTCATTGGGATTCCTGTCGTATTAACGCCAGATTTATTACGTCATCTCAGTGCAATGGGACACGGAGACGAGTTAATAATTGTCGATGTAAATTTTCCTGCAGAGGCCTGCGCAGACCGGGTCGAACGGCTGGCTGGGGTCACGGCGTCCGAAGCGCTAACGGCGATTTTATCGGTTTTACCGCTCGATAGCTATGACGACGCCCCGGCCCGCACGATGCAAGTTGTCGATGATCCGGATGAAATTCCTGACACAAGAGTGGAATTTCAGCGTATTATAGACAAGAGGGCCGACAACCCTGCAATAATACAAGCCGTTGAGCGATTTGAATTCTACGAACAGGCAAAACGCGCTTATTGTATCGTGCAAACTGCCGAGAGGCGGCTCTATGGGAATATTATTCTGAAAAAAGGCGTAGTGGCACCAAGTTAAGCCAGCAGCAGACCCAAATGGACTTGGAACGGCGAAACGCATCAAGGAATTGACATGAAGCCGTTTATTAATACTAAAGAAACTTTAGTTCACGATGCGTTAGACGGGTTTCTTAGCACCTGTGGATCATCACGCTCCCGGCTGGACGGATATCCACATATCAAAGTGGTGATCCGAACGGACTGGGATAAATCTAAAGTCGCGTTGTTGTCAGGCGCAGGATCCGGACACGAGCCTGCACATCCGGGCTTTGTTGCAAAGGGCATGCTGTCTACGGCCGTGTGCGGCGATGTATTTGCATCGCCATCCACCGACGCGGTTCTCGCCGCGATACTTGCCGTGACTGGTGACGCTGGTTGTTTGCTGATCGTCAAGAATTACATTGGCGATCGATTGAACTTTGGATTGGCCGCAGAACGCGCTCGGGCATTGGGTTTGAAAGTCAACATGGTAGTGGTCGACGACGCTATTGCTTTGCCACACATTCCCCAGGCGCGCGGGCTGGCAGGCACTTTGTTTGTTCATAAAATCGCCAGTGCTTTGGCTGAGAAAGGGGCTGATCTTAACGCGGTTACTGAGGCATCTGTCCGTGTCATTGCCGATGTCGCCTCGATCGGTATGTCGCTTGATACATGCCCCATTCCATGTGCACCCAAAGAGGATCAAATTGGTACCAAAAAGGCCGAATTGGGGCTTGGCATTCATGGCGAGCCCGGCGTCGAACAAGTGGATTTCGAAAATGCTCGAAGTGCGATGGAAATGGTTGTCGATCGTTTGGCCCCCAAGCTGAAAACTAGGTTCTATGTGGCGTTGCTTAACAATCTTGAGGGATCGACACCGCTTGAAATGTCTGTCCGTGCAAATGAACTTTGCCGATCTAAGATTAGCGCACAGGTCAGCCATATCATTGGTCCAGCACAATTGATGAGCGCGCTCGATACACACGGTTTTTCAATGTCTTTACTGCCCGTGGATCAGGCACAATTAGACGCAATACTGGCCCCAGTCGCGCCCAGTGCATGGCCGATGTGTTCTGTCATTGGCGAGGTTAAGACGACACCG